>P_2C_Liq_3_UnCtyDRAFT_100104_pt1 | contig 23133 bp, 41 predicted proteins | sample Pon2CUnioCityCA_3_FD_9720 | JGI IMG/M metagenome (IMG submission 9720)
TCCTTAAGCGAATGCGTGATGTTCAACTACAATAGCTTGTGTTGAGATAATGTTAGATGCCATAGTTACTAATGATGTCTGTACGTCTGTGTAGACCGCAGTTACTGCTTCTGCCTGAGCTGTAGCTATGACTGCCTGTTCTTCTGCATCATCTGCAAAGTTACTTGCATCTATAGCACTGTTAGCTGAATCTACAGAGAACTCTTGTGATTTATTTCTATATTCCAGAGCTTCACTAACTAATACTTCTGTTTGGCCTTTAAAAGCTTCTGAATTTTCTGCAGATGTTCTAGCATTTTCTGCAGATTCGGCTGCTTCTTCTTTATAGTCTATTACTTCTTCTTTTCTAGCTATTACAAAAAGCCTGTCATTATTTACTTCTGCAGCTAAAGGAAGAACAATATCTTTAACTTCTTCTATTGCGGTAGCAGCGGCTTCTGACCTTTCTGCCTCATTAGTAATAGAATCTACCTTAAATACTGCTAAATTAGCTGCTGTTTCTGCTTCTTCTTGTGCTGTTTCTGCAGCTGTTTTAGCATCTAGTAGGCCTTCTTTTGCAAGCTCTGCCGCAGCAGCTGCTAACGCAGCGTCGTTTGCTTTAGTTGTTGCACTAGTTTTAGCTTCTACTGCCTCGTTATACGTAATATTAACAGAAAGAGCTACGCTGTCGGTAGTCGCTTTAGCTGCTTCTGCACGGTCTCTAGCCTCTTCTGCAGCTTCTTTAGCTGCTATTGCATCATTCTTTGCAGAATCTGCTGCTTCGGCTTTTTGAGAGGCTGTAATAGCATTAGCACTAGCATTTTGCAGCGCTACTATGTTATCTGCCAAAGTATCTACATTTTCTATACTTAAAGCTACAGCTGAGATGTCTTGCAAATTGTCTATAGCTGTTTGAATAGCAGAGTTTTCCGAAGACAAGTCTAAAGCTAGAGTTTGTACTTCTGCAATTTTAGCACTTACTGCGTTTATATCTGTAATGCTAGAACCGCAATTACGTATATCTTCTATGTCTGCAATTATAGAGTTAATTAAATTTAAGCTTTCACTTATAGTAACCACATTTTCGATACTATCAGCTACAGCTTTTACGTTGTCGTATTGACTACTTATATCTCTTTCTATCCCTACAGATATTTGAGATAAAGAACTTGCGCGGCGTGTCATTATATAAATCCTCTACTAGACAACCGCTCGGACATACTATAAGAATCCGTAGCAGTAGTTACATTTAGTTCTTTTGCTTTTATGACACTACGTTCAAATCTAGCAAAATGTGCATTATTTTCTGATTGCCCATCACCTCTAATGCCTAGGTGTCCTCTATAGCCAATATAGTGCAGCAAACATTCGATAAGTACTTCAGGGAGATCTAGTTCCTGCGTCAGGTCGTTTACAGTAATAGGTGTAGGCTTTGCTGCGTATATTATAGAAATAAATCCGCCATCAGTTACAACAGGTATTTGTACTTGTTTATGACTAGGAAAAAATATACTGTAAGGATCGTTTTCGTCGTTTATAGGTATTTCTTTATTTTTGATTACAGATAGTTCTTCTGCTTCTTCAAAAGAAGCTAATACATACATAAAATTTTCAGGCAAATCATAGAATGTTTTGCCTTCTACCAAACTAATAATTGCTTCTTCTGTTTTTAGTACAAAACGTTTGTACAGCTCTATCATCCCCATATTAATAAAAGACACAATAGCAGCTGTATTATCTGGATTGTCTATTTTTAGTGCGGTATTACTTAGCTCACTGTGTCTAGACAAGCTGATTATATCTTGCACTACCATTGCTAGCTCCTTTTATAAAAATGCGGCACTTCTAGTAAAACAACATTATATCACAAAGAAGCTTAAAATACAGTACTCCTAGATTCATATTCGTCGTCATCGTTATCCCAGACAGATTCCCATATAAGACCGTCTTCAGTTGCAGTAGAAGTAGCTAAATCTGCTTCGTCAGAAGGAGTATATATATCCATTTCAGACAGCTGATTTAACAAATCAATAGCATCATCGTGGGCTAGGGATTTAACACCGCCTGCTAGCGTAAAACGAGACAACTCATGAGTCATTTCTTTTACTAGTTCTACAAGTCTAGGACTTACTAGCTCAGCTAACTCTGGTTTAGGCATCCATATCTTGTTTTGCTTAAATTTAGGTTGCACACCTGTAACAAATCTGTGAACTTTATCTTTTATAGGTCTTATTCCTACGTCTTTGCTCCCTGGTTTTTTTGCAAAAGTAAACCATATGTTTCTTTTCATCATCATCTCTTGCATTATTGAAATGAATCCGCCTTGCTGCCCTGAGCTTTCTATGCCTACACTTAGCGGTTGCCATTTTTTAACATACCTAAACAAATCATCAATATTTTCCTGCATTGTTTGACGCATACATTGACCATCCACAAGAAGCCAGTCGTTATTGCTAGATACAGCAAATACGCCAATAGTAGAAAAGTCAGCAGATTTTTTAGTACTAGTTGCGAAATCCGTTGCGATATAAAAGTTGTAATTGTTTTTATTTTTCTTAATAATACTTGGATCATACCATTGTATATCTTCTTCCTCTACTAGTAGTGTAGTCAAGTCCGTAATTTCTAGCATAAATTCTTGGTAAAAGTCTTGAGCTTTACCTGCAGCTTTGTACATTTCGTATTTTTCGTTTACAGCTTCGTAAGGAAAGCGATCTTCCCAGTTACCTGCAAACTCTTGTTCTGTACAAGGAAACTTTTTTGCAATAGGAAACTTATGTACTGTCCATTTAGGGTTGTCACTTAGCTGATGGATAATATCACGCTCTGATATAGGTGTTCCTATAAAGAAGATCTTAAACCTAGTTGGGTGCAGTGCAGGGATAACCGATTTGTAGAAGTTATCATTAATAGTATTCTGTATAGTTTCAGAGTTTATTGCGTCATTGGTAGTAATATCATCTAGTATAACAATGTCAGGACGAGACCCCTTATAACGGACCCCCCGGATGTTAGTACTAGCACCATACCCTTTCATATTAAGCTCTACACCGTCAGCGTTTACTAACTCCATCTCAGAATCTGTCTTACGTTTTATCTTAATAAGCTGCTTAAGAAGCTCAGACCTATCGATTTTGCCAGATACGTTACGGAAAAAGTTTTTAGTACCATTTTCCATGCTATCGCCGATGAATGCTATAAAATCTACTTTGCCAAAGTTATGTAGGTTACCCATAGCTGCTATATATAATACAAGCCACTCCATCATAGTAGATTTAGCGCTACCACGAAAAGCTTCTATAAGTACTTGTTTATCTGTACCAAAATACTTGTCTGCTAGACGGTAGTGAATTTCAGCATTGGCATTGTCTTCTACATTAGCAGCACGAATAAACGCTATAAACTTCATAGCCTCTGCACTTGGAACATACGTGTTAACCATTAAATAAATTCCTCTGGATACTCTTCCCTAGCCATTTTATGTAAAACTTTTAGGCAAGTTTTTAAATCTTTTACAGATATTTCGTAGTCGCCTACAACTACTGTCCCATTTTCGTTACTTATATTTAGTACCGGAGTATTTGTATCAATATTTCCGTACATATAGTTATTTGCACCCGTTATGCTTGTTGAGCTACTTATCACTGGCATACTCCCCTTCTATAATATCGTCATCTTTGACCTTTAATGCACCTAATTCGTTTAAACTAGTAGCACCTGCCTCTAAATGCTTTAAAGATCTGCCAGCAATTTCTGCTAACTGATCATTTAACTGCTGTACTGCACTAGATTCACTAACACCAACGTCTAGTTCTATCTTCATGTTGTCTGGGCCTTTAGTAGCAGCCAGCAATTCTTTAGCAGCATTAATTTTATCACGGTCATACTTGCCGTTTTCCATAACATCCGCTAAAACACCAATAGCTTTGTAACGATGCCCTGTAAAAATAAGGTCTAACGGCACTTGGCTAGCTGTTAGTATGTCTGTCACTAGTTTAGTGCGTCGATATCTAGATGCAGCACTAGTTAATTCACCATAACGAGGATCGTCAGTAGGCAAATTTATACGTTGCTGTACAAAATCCCTGTTAGAAAACACTTTTTTGTAGGCTTCAGTGTAATTTGAGTTGTTTGTAGACATGTAAGCACAAAAACGAATAGCGTTTAGGTACTCTGGTACAGAAGCACGGGCTCCTTTTAGTACACTATCGTAAATTGCCGCAGTTTGTACTAAGGATTCGCCCTGAAATTCAGGGTCATTAACAGAAGCATTGATAATATCGACAGCTTCTTGGGTAATTGAGCCTTTTCTTAAGGGCATTGCTTGTTTTACTTCGGATAAAGTAAGTTCTTTAGACATGATTCCACTCTTTTATGTAAGTTAGTGTAGGTTTTTGTCTATTTTAGCATAAAAAGTAAGCTAGAGTAAAGGAAGAAGCCGGTGGTCTTTACCTTCAGTAGAGTGCGCAATAGCGTTTATCTTTTTGGTTAGACGATTTCTGTAGATAGTTTGTGCATTTAGCTGGTTTGGGTGCAAGTCCCAGGGAAGGTTTTGGTCTAGTTTGTATATTTTATAGGCAAGGTCGTCGTATTCTTCAGTCAGAGTCATTGCTTTTGACATATCTACCTTCAAGAACAGCTCCTTCTAACAATTGTTCGTACGTTTCTACTACATCTTCCAACGGTAAATCAAAAAATTCTGTACTACCGCTAAACTTGTGTTCGGGGGTGTAGCTACACTCTTCAAAATACTTGTGTAACAGGGCTTCTTTTTCGTATACGTTGCCAGTCTTACGGAAACGCTTAGGTCTACAATACGGAAACTCTCTATACTTCTTAAATATACTAACGAGTATCTCAGATACTCGGTCTTCTATGTTTCTCGAAGTCACTCCTATTTTGACAAGGCTTTTGCCGTCAAGCTCAAAGCATACTAGGTATAATATGCCAGAATCCTCTTCTATTTCGGGGTTACTCTTCGTAACTTTCAGATTCATCGTGGAAATTCAAAGGCTTATAAGGATTATCATCGTCATTGCCCATTTCTAAAAGCTCCGCTTCTAGTATTTCCATTATCTCTTCATAAGTAAGAGGCAAGTCGTCTTTTATTTTTTTGTCTATACTGGCCATTAGCTTGTTGTATCTGTATACGTCCATTACGCAATCATACCCCATTATACCATGCAAAAGCAGACTTAGAAAGACTAGCTATATTTACCCTTAATAAGTGCTGCTATTCGTTTACCTAGTTCCGTATCAGGATGTAAGTTAGCACCTACTTCTTTACCTACATTATATAAGTCCCAATACTCTGTTTCTGCAGCTGCATTATTAAAGTAAGACTCTATATCAGTCTCATACTCTTGGCATTGTGCAGGTTCCGGTACTACTTCCACCACTGTTTCTTCAAGTCGCTTGTTAGCTTTTAGTGTTCGCCATATACCATTGATAGTTCCGTAGTCTTCTACCTTGTCGTACTCTTTATTATAAAGCCTAACCATATTCTGTTTTAGTAATACATCTAGGTATTCCGGATTCTCTTTCTCTATATACGAAAGTTTTCGCACATAGTTTATATTCAGTCTACTAAACTTAGCTGGCATATCTTTTTGCTTAATACCTTTAGCCTTACACATCAGGTAAGCCTCTACCTTAGCAGCATCCGTATTAGTAGACTTATTAATAGAGTTACTTATAACAACGTCTAAAGCTTCCTCATCTGTAATATCCCCTAGTTCCTTATACTGCATAGCAACACCTAGATCCATACACGCCTGATGTCTATGCCTACCATCTAGTATCTGATTCTCACGCAACAGTATAGGCACTAGTTGTCCATTAGTCTTAATATCCTGTTTGAGTTCTTCAAAGCCATCCTGGGTATATGTCATAGTCAAGGTTGAGAAGGGATCTAGGGATAAAGCACTAGCTTCTTCGTAGGGTAATTTTTTGGCTTTAGTCATACTACTACTTCCTGCTTCATAACCGCAATTGCATACTCTAGTTCTTCCTTAGACAATGTAAACCACTCCCCACGAACTTTATTATCTTTAAACTTTTTATGTAGTGCTTTTTCTAGTTCATAAGCATTGCTAATAGTACCTGTTTTAGCTATTAGATCTATCTTGCAAGGATTACCTATCTGCAGTTGCTGTATTCTACGATCAACAGAAGCATCCAAAGTAACCCCTACCTTATAATACCCATTAGAATGCAGCAAGTAAGCACAACTTCTATCAACTCTAGTATTAGTAGTTGTAGCCACTTTTCCAGTTCCTACAATACTATGACCTTTTCTCAACAGTAAGGCTATATGGTCAATGTTATGGGAGCTAGTTCCGTTACTTAGCAATACGGTGTCTTCTCCTTTCATACAAGACAAAAAGATATTAAACTGTTCTTCATTGCACCTTTTTCTGATAGAGCTAACCCTAGATAAGGCTACCTTACTTACATTATACTTATCCGCTAGCCATACCCAAGTAGCTATTCTTTTACCCTTACTATCTATATTGCTTAGGTACACATCTACTATGTCACTATTAAAACTCATATTACTTTCCCTAACTTCCTATAATACCTAGGTAAATTGTAGCAACCTTGCATAAAAAGGTAAAGAAATATTTCACTTTAAAAATATACAAGTTATACTTTTTTTAGGTATAACTAGCATAATATAAGTTATATGGAAGTTATACTTTTTTAGGACTACTGTACAAACATACAGCAATTCATGTGGGAAATTTTTAAAATTTTGTATCGAGGCATTACTCCTCCTGCGGCAACTTCTGCAAATGGTACCCCCCGGGTCACTTCGTTTGGGGCCCCATTTTTTAGCTTGTACAAGATGATGTAATCAACTAAATAAGGTAAATAATATGTCAATTATTAGTCAAATCGCTGCGCAATATAACCACCTTTCTCCAGAGAAGGTGACTCGTAACCAAGCATTCGGAGTTGTACTTAACAATACAACTGTGGGAGGCCAGACACTAGCCTCTCACCCTAGCGGAGCTAGAGTAACAGGACAAGTCCTGTCACGGTTAGGGTTCTCACAAACCCAGGAAGTCGAAGGAAACCTTGACGACCTGTAACCAGAAATAAATAAAGCTAACCTAAAGGTTAGTTTTATTTTTTAAGGACACCTTCTAAGATAGAAAAACAATTACACCTCCACACCTAAGACATAACAAGTGCTTTCACATTCCGGTTAAACAATGCTTAGCGTAGTGCTTTTGCGTTATGGTTTAGCATAAATCAAAATTAAATTAAGGAAATAAAGTGGATATAGTAATCATATTAGTAATTATTGTAGGCTTAGGTATTTGGTATGGCTTTGGTCGTATCTTGGACAAGACAGCACAAATGGGTCATGACGAGATGGACTATCTAGCTGACGCACACTATGTTGGTATAGCTAACAGACGTGCCAAGCTAAATGAGAAGTTGAATGACGAAAGTGTAGTAAAAGCTACCGAACTAGAAGCAAGACTGAAAGCCTTAAGAGAAGGTAAGTAAGTCAAACAAGGTTAGTCTAAGGAAACTTAGGCTAGCCTATCTAGAACAGCCGGATAGAATACCTAAAGAAAACCCCAGGATAGAAAGGCTTGGTCAATAAAACCATTTTGTAGTGAGATACACTAACATTTGGTCAAAAGTCTACAATCTTACACAGATAGAACACCCTGACCAGAATAGGTACATATAAGTACATGTAACAAAACCCAGAGGATAGAACATGTACAAGAAAGACATAGCCGTAATCGTAGGCACAGCAGTGCTTAGCACGAAAGCCTTTACGTTACTGGTAATAATAGGCATAACTATTATGCAGAATACACTTAACTAGGGGCTTAGCCTCTAATCCTTAAGTACATCCCTGACGGAGAAACAAATGGCTAAAAAATCTAGAGCAAGTAAGAAAGCAAGAATGACTAAACTAGAGAAAGACCAGATCGAACGCAAGTACGAGTATGGTCAAGGACGTGAGTATCACGAAGCTAGTGAACAAGAACGATACTGCAGAAGAGTAAATAGATACTCTAATCAGTGTCAAAGTAAAGACGTATGGATATACGGACTAGACTTAGACTAACACAGACCGTAGCCTCTTGGGTAACTAGGGGGCTATAGTCTGTCTTATGTGAAGATAGAAACTAACTTAAATAAACAAGGATAATAAATGAACATTAATGAATTAAAAGCACAAGTAGAAGCACAAGTAGCAGCAAACACAGCACGAGTACAGGAAGCTGTTGAGATAGCTCGACTAGAAGCTAAGCTTAAACTAGAAACTAGTGAAGAGTTGTTCCAAGCTCGAGTGAAACTAGAAGCTTCAGCTGCTGTTACTCGTAAGCTAGAAAGTCTTGTGCAAGAATGTGAAACAATTGTATCTAGTATGCCTATCCATAATCCTAAGACTCGTGAGAATCGTAAGTGGGTAGGTGGCCATCGTTATGCTTATGGCAAGCAGATAGACCTAGCTTATAACTTAGCTACGGGTATCTTGTATGCGTGTCAGGAACATAAGCAACTGTTACTAGCACACACAGGATTAGATATCCAACTCTTGCAAGAACTAGTGGAAACCTTTGGTACGCCATCGTACTACAGCAGAATTAACCATGCTATGGTACCAGAGAAGCCAGCGGACCTTGACCGTCTGACTAGTATATTAGCAGTACTTCAGTCTGAACTAGGTATGACTATCGATACTAAAGCATTGACACAAGAGAACTTAAACCTAGAGTTTGTAAAAGCTCAGAACAATGCATTAGCACAGTTCAACCAAGCGGAGCAGGCTATCGAGGAGGCAGACTTCACGATGTAACAGACTTTAAACTATTAGCAGTCTAGGATCTAGGCTGCTTTAAACTTATTCAAGAGGTTGATATGAAAGACAGTATACTAAACGGTGAGTTAGAGTACCCAGGATCAGCGGTACTAGAACTATATCCGGAAAAAGCAGATACCATTCTTAAGATGTGGAAGGCGTTATGGGTAGCATACCTAAACGATTCAGATCTGAATGGTATTTATTGGTATGAACAACTAGGTGGCAAAGTCTACAACGATGTTGTAAGACGTGCATGTCATAACGGATGGCTAATCAGTAATGCGATTAAAGCTAGACGTTGGGCATCCCTAGAAATTAACACAGATAAGTTGTTAGAGTATGTTACAGAAGATGAGCTAGAGCAAGTTAAAGCAGAACGTAAGTACGATAAGTATTTACTAGAACGTAAGCAAGCTAAAGCTTCAACTCTTGTAAGACAAAACGGTGAGACTAAACGTACGGGACTTAAAAGAACAGGGTTCCGTGACGCAGGTAACACACAGTTTGGTTATGATATGAATGCCTTGAGTAAGTATGAGAAGGCAGTCAAGCTTAACCTAACAAAATCTATGGATAAGATACGTAAAGACTATCCAGAAATGAAGTCAAGCGATAGTAGCTACGATAACGTTAGTGTAGCTATCTATGATTGGCATTGTAATAACCAGCTAGAAACATTTACTACTGGTGACAACATTAACGATAGTCGTGGTAGAGCTATCAGTGATGGACTACGCAAAGTGGCAAACCCTATATCTAGTAAAGACTTTAGATCTGCACTAGTAATTACTTACGAAGACTAATTAATAAAGGAAAGCATTATGAAATCAGAGTGTAACGCAGTATTCTTATTTATCGCAGAACTAACAGGTTCTTTCAAGCCTGGATCAGGTGATGTTAACGACAAAATCAGATGTGGTCAGAAAGACTACATTAACAATGTATTGCATGATCTAGACTTAGATGATGAGGAAGACCGTAAAGAACTGCATGAGAATGTATGGCTACAACGATTGTACGATGAGCTAGACGAGTACTTTGGTGTAGTAAACGATGACGGCACTATGCGATTCTTAGCTATAGACTTAGAAAAGTATCATGAAGAAACTTACAAGTGGACTGTTCCTATTGAATTAGACGCAAGTGCGTTAGCCTAATTGGCGCACTATAAACCCATTGAATTGTCTGGGAAGCTAAGTCTGTAAAGATATGCTAATCAGCAGCGAAGCCTTTAAAGGAACGTTCAGAGACTATCGAAAAGCAACGTAAGTTGAACTTAGTAGAGTAGGCAGCTAGTGCTGTCGAAGCGGTGGGGGCCAGTAATGGTCGTGATATAGTCCGACACCAGTGGAAACATTGGAAATTACCTTATTAGTTTTAAAAGGTAAACAATGAAGAGTAACGATCTTTATTGAACAGATTGCAATGCTACAGTACGAAGGCTTGCTGACTGGGGATAAGCGTCTACTAGAAATGACTAATGTAATTGGTGATACTCTAGAAGACCCTTGGAAACTAGAAGGCATGCCACGTATGATGCTTAAGAAAGCAGCTACGCCTATGCTGTATGGCTCTAGCCAAGCATGTCATGAGCTATGGCAAAGCAACGGCATTAGTTATACTCCTGAAGATATAGCTAGGTATACAGAAGAGATGGCTAATGGTGCGTTTGGTGTAGCAAACTTACTAAAAGAGTTTATTATCAACAATGCATCACCTAAATCTGAGATGATGGTAAACATCTGGAAAGATACCTTCAACGTAAGCTGTAACAGGTTTCGTAACATAGGTGAAAAGACTAAAGCGTTTAAGATCTGGGACAGTATCGACAAGCAGTACAACATAGTATTGCATACAGATACCAAGAAAATCCCGGATCTAGAGCAATTTAGACGTTATTTCGTGACTTTGCTAGTGCACAACTTGGATTCTCAAGTAGCTGACACAGTTATCGGCAAAGTTATGAACAAGTATGGCTGGGGTATCCCAATCCATGATGCGTAAACAGATGCGCCTTTAACTAGTGATGGTTAAAGCAAACAAGGTGAATTCAGGGAAAGCTAAGTCTAGAAATAGATATGCTAATCCTGAGCTAAGCTTGAGTGGTAACACTCTTGAAAGTGCAGAGACTAGGGTAAACGGTCCAGTTACAAACTGGTCTATGAAATCCGTAGGAGAGACAAGTGTCCTTCGAAGCGCCTTGCCCTGTAAATACAGGTGATGATATAGTCCGATACAGTAGGGAAATCTATTGACTTATCCACTACGGCTGGTTACATTATAAACTTAATTCATGATTAAGGAAGTATTATGATCACTGTAGTAAAAGACATTGATAAAAATAAAGCAATATGTGTATGTTCAATATGTAAAAATGATTATCTAGTAAAGTATAAAAGCGATGCTAAAAAATCACCATTAGGAGAGTATTGTGTTGATTGTAAAATGTTCAGACAGAACATGGAAATAACACAAGAAAACCTAAGAAAAGCATTTGAATATAATCCAATAACTGGACAATTTACACATAAGCTGCCTCGTAAAGGCGGTAGTATAGGAGATTCTGCGTTAACAAATCATAATCGTGGTTATGCAGCAGTTAATGTAGCAAACTCTTCATACTTAGCCCATAGATTAATATTTCTGTATATGACTGGAAGGATGCCTAAAATGGTAGACCATATCAATCATGACAGAAAAGATAATAGATGGGAGAACTTACGAGAGGTAGATGACCTAGATAACGCTAAAAACATTACATTGCAGAAAAATTCAGCAAGTAGTGTTAATGGTGTAGCTTATCACAAACCTACTGGACGTTTTAGAGCGTACATTGGTGTAAATTATAAGCAAAAACATCTAGGACTATTTGATACATTAGAAGAAGCTCTTCAAGCCAGAAAACAGGCTGATATCAAATACAACTACCATAACAATCATGGTCTTGATAAGGTTCAGAGTAACGACTGAATTAACATTTGTTCTAGTAAGTCCAGCAGCAGCTAGTGATGTACGTAAGTGGTACGCTGAAGAGCTAACGAAGATATATCATAACCGTAAGAAGATCTTAACAGATTACTTCAAAAGCATTGGTATAACAGCAGCAGCTAGAAACCAGTGGGATACGCTTATGTCTAAAGTGCATCCATTAACTAGTGACTTTGTAGCTAACCCAATGGCGCTTAAGTAGCCTAAAACAAAATAGAGATTGCCTAACGGCAGTCTTTATTTTTTATTTTTTATAAGAAAATACGGATTTTATGTCTTTTTTTCTTTTTTTCTTTTTTTCTTTTTTTATAAGAAAATACAGAAATTACACTTTTTTACAGGAATATTTTTATGTATGAGTGGTATCAGTGGCTTTTTATTATTATAGTGCCTGTGTTTTCAGTAATTTACATTATAAACTACCTTATTAACGGAGAAGATGAAGACTAGTATGAAAATTGAACAAAATAAAACGTATAAAAACGAAAAAAACAGCGAATATTGGTTAGAAAAAGAAGACAAAGTTACTTATTACCTGTGCATAAAACCTAAAGTACTGCATTGTCCTTGTTACAGAAATAAACCAGGGCAGTCAGACATATACTACTCTGACCTAGGTGGTTTTGAGCCCAAAGGCGGTCCTAACATATATGTAGGAGGGGACTATGGCTTTGGTGTAGTAAGACGTTTGGCTAAAATCGAAGATAATTGTTTAGAAATAACAGTATTTGAGGATTAGCTATGGAAATTTTAATATCTACTTTGCATATTATTTACCCTATTTACATAGTATTAGCAGCATTTGACTTACTAGTAAGTAGAGAAGATAAAATGCATGACAATTTTTTTCTTTTAGGAGAAAACAAAAAGTCTTTTTGGCTTTATTTTATTGATCATCACTTATGGTCAATAGGAACAACAGCTGTTGTTTTCTTGACTGTACTGATTTGCAGAATAATAGGATTAATACCGTGAAATACAAAAGAACAAAAAGAAGAGTTTATATAAAAGACTTTCTTACTTTTTTAATGCTTATAGCATTATTTTTTTCTTTATTTATATGGGGGTAATATGGATCTTTTACTTGTTATAATTTTAACTTTTATTATAGCCCTAGCTTTAGTACCACTATGGTACATATGTCATCTAGTAAGAAAAATTAGTGTGCAACTAAACATAGCAGAAGAGGATATAGACTAATGGCAGGATCAGAATACTATAATCAAGATTACGAAACAGAAGAACTAAAAGGTTCTTATCTAAAATCTAGTAAATCAAATAAATATATAAGAAGCTGCAAAGGCGTAGATATGGACGTATATGACGTCCTAATCGCTTTTGATGTTACATGCCCAGCAATGGCGCATGCCATAAAGAAAATGCTTTGTAGTGGCTTACGTGGCTATAAAGACACTGTCCAAGACAAAGAAGAAGCTATTGCGTCTATCAAACGTTCTATTGAACTAGAGGATGCTACATGACTACTAAAACAATTACAAGAGTAGGAAGTCTAGAGCTAGACTTATTAACTGTAAACTTTGAATACACTCTGTATTATACGCCTGGTAAGTTTTTTGGCCCACCAGAAGCTTGCTTTCCTGACGAATACGAAATGGGTGAATGTAAAATTACAAGTATAGAAATATCCCATTATGCAGACATACTTGATATAAATACACCTGAGCTAGCAGCTTACATAGAAACAGCTCATTCTCAAGACTTTACTGATTTTTTTATGAGTAATTAATAAAAAAGGAAATACTAGTGGCAAAAATAACTTTAACAAAAGCACAGCAACGATTAGCACAATACAATGACATCATTGCAAACAATAAAAATTTATTTAAAGTAGGTTCTACTATGGATAGAAAACAGTTTGTAAAGCTCTTTAACATCCAAAACATCAAGCACACTGGGTCTTACCAAGAGATACATCGCTCTAACTTAAAACTAGTGGCAGTGCAGCAAGATGTTAACAAGCTAATGAGAGAAAACGGTTTATACTTTAAATCTGGTGACTATTATTCTCATTTTTCTGTTGCTAAAAAAGAACCTACTAAAAATACTATCATTCGCTACAGTTCAGAAGTAGATATTAACAAAAACTGTACTGAACGTTTGTATGCAAAAATGGATCAACGTGTCAAAGCAGGTACTTGGGGTAAGTATAATAAACTAAACTCACAAGCTATCAGCCATATCGGCAATTACAAACCTACTGCTCGTCATGTTAATACAATTAACCGAGTAAAAATTATCTAAGGAACTACTATGTCCTGCAGTCGTAAAGCATTTGATGAGGCCGTAACCAACATGGCTATTGCTTCTAGCCCTTTTTTTCAAGATTATGTATTTTATATGCATGTACTTTCTCAATGTAAAGTAGTGTTTGATGAAAGTTTGCCTTCGCCTGCAGGTGTTAGCTTTAAAGATAGTTACTATCTGCTATATATAAACCCAACAGAAGTAATTTCTGTAGCACCTGACGGTACTGAATGGCTAGGCTTTTCTGAAAAAATGCCTTTAAGCCATCGTATAGGTATACTTAAACACGAAATGCTTCATATTATATTTGGTCATCTCTTTCGTTCAAAAGATTTAGACCATAAAAAGTACAACATAGCTAGTGATTGTGCTCTAAACCAACAAATTACAAGAGAACACCTGCCAGAAGGAGCTATTTACCCTGATAACTTTCCTTCTAAAGAAGCAGTAAACCATCCAGACGAAACAGCAGAATATTATTATTCTCTTCTAGACCAAGAACAAGAAGAAGATGAAAATGCTGAAGGACAAGAAGGACAACCTAACTTAGACGACCACTCATTGTGGGATCAAGTTTCAGGCGATCCTTGCGTACAACAAGAAATTACTAAAAAGATGGTAGAAAAAGCTGCTCAAGAAACTCAAAAAGCTAAAGGCAGACTTCCTGGAAACTACTCTCAAATCATAGAAAACCTTACAGTAACAAGAGAAGTAGACTGGAAACGTGTACTTCGTTCTATTGTAGGCAATAAAAAAGCAAATAAACGTAAAACGTTAATGAGAAGAGACAGACGTCTTCCTTTTGCTAACTGGATCAAAGGCACTACAAAGGACCGTGTGTTTGAACTAGGGATTATATCTGACGTTTCTGGGTCTGTATCTGATGCAGCTTTATATAGTTTATGGGGTGAGATACTCAACATCTGTAAAATGTATAACATACCTGCGTCAATGGTACAGGTAGACACAGAGCCTACAGATCCTGAAGAACTTACTAAAGATATGAAAGCCATAGAAAGAAAAGCGTGTGGGGGTACCTACCTTTCTCCTGCAATAGAAAAGTTTAAAGAGCATAAAGTAAAGTATGATGCTCTTGTAGTAACAACAGATGGTTATCTATTTGAGGAAGATATACAACCTTTTCAAGAACTTAACGTTCCTGTTATATGGCTTATAGAAAAGCAAGGCACAGTAATGTCTAGTATGAATAACGGTAAAATGGTAGCAGTAAAACTAAAAGAGTAACTACAATGAACAAAGTATTTGTACCACCAGAAAAGTTCTTAGACTATCTACCTAAAGAATCTACTAGTATTAGTTTTTTAATGGCAAAAATAGATGACCAAGATACAGATGTAGCAATAGACCTAGGTATGTACCCAAATCCTTATAAAGCACTTAATAAAAACAACTTTATAACATTGCTTTTTGACGAGGTTTGTATATACGAAGATGAGTCAGCAAATGAATTTTATGAGCCTAAAGATACTAATTATAAACCTATAAAAGCATTTAGAAAAGCTACTATAAACACTAATAGAATATCTGAGATATTTGAGTATCCTGATACCTATTCTTACCATGTCTATATAATAGGCTTAAATACGTACAAAAGACTTAGGAGACAATATGGACAACACATTTAGATTACCAGTAACAATTCTTACCTACAAAAATATAGGAAGTGATGAAGTTCATCAAGTATGTGCATATGATGAGGATCAAGATGGGCGTTTATGGCGAGAGTTAGAAGACGCAAATATTACTTTTATTTCAGTATTTTCTATAGTGTTTGGTGAAACTGATGAAGATATTGATAAACCTATTGAGCAATACTACATAAACAAAAATCATATTGAAGTTATTTATGAAACTCTTAACTCAAGTGTACTTATAGAATATGGATCAGGAATATGAACATCAATGAAATCAAAGACTTTGCAATTTAACTAATTAACCTTTATAATAGTCATTTGATTAGGAGTAATGACTATGATAGGTTTTGTTTACTGGATTCACAAAAAAGAACACACTGACATCTACACTGAAGGGTATGTAGGTATTACCAACAACACTAAAAGTCGTTGGAGTAGCCACAGAACTTCTGGCAGATGCCTACACCTGCATAACGCCATAGAAAAATATGGTGCAGAGAGCTTAATCTGGGAAGTAGTTTACACAGGAAAATACGAAGATTGTGCCCTAAAAGAAAAAGAGTACAGGCCTTTGTTTAATATTGGATGGAATATACTAAAAGGTGGAGGAAACAAAGAAGGAGCGTTAGGACGTACTCTTCCAGAAGAACACAAAGCTAATATTAGTCTAGGCAATAAAGGAAAAGTATTGTCTGAAGAAACCAAAAAGAAAATATCTAAAGCTAACACTAACAACGTAGTATCAGAAGAAACAAAAGCAAAAATGAGTGCTGCTAAGCTAGGATGTTCTCTTGCTAAAACCACTAAAGAAAAAATATCCAAAGCAAACAAAGGCAAAACTCATGGAGTTAAAAATTTAAGACCTCCAGAAGGTAAGCCTGTTAAATGTGTTGAGCTAGGTACTGTGTACAGTTCTGCAAAAAACGCTTCTGAAAAGTTAAACATTAATCATTCTAACATTACACAAACATGTAAGGGTAACAGGAAAACCGCTGGAGGTTTTACCTGGAAATACTCTTGAGGAGACTATTATCAATATCAATGAAATCAAAGACTTAATTGCTGCTGCTGACATATGTGGACATGTGCCTCTTATCAAAGGCGTACACGGCTTAGGTAAATCAGAGTCAGCGCATCAGTATGCAAAAGAAAACAACATGCATTTTGAACCTCTTATCCTTTCTTTAATGGATACAGGTGACATGCTAGGTTTGCCTGTAACTAAGGAAGTAAATGGTGTAATGTCTACGCAGTGGGCAGCACCTAGTTGGTATATCAATATTGTACAAGCAGCATGGCCTGCAGAACTAGATATTGACAAATTAGAGTTTACAGACAAAGACTTTCAAGAAAAAGCGCTAAGAGTTATTTCTAGTCAGAAACCTCTAACAACTAAGGCACTAAATGATTATTACTGTAAATACTACAATGTTCCTAATGACAGACTACAACTGTTACGACAAGACAAAGTAACTTACAAAGATAGTAAACGTTCAGTATTATTCCTTGACGAGTTTAACCGTGCACCTGCAGACATTCTAAACGCTTCTCTACAGCTTATTCTAGACCACCGGCTACATACGCATGAGCTGCCTATCGTAAACGGCCAAGAAACGCTTGTAGTAGCTGCTGTTAACCCTGCAGACGGTGATTATACGGTACAAGAGTTTGACCCTGCATTACTAGATCGTTTTGTAGATTGCGAAGTAACACCTGACTTTAGCTCTTGGCTTAAGTGGGCTAAAAACAATAATGTAAACCAAATGGTTATAGACTTTTTAGTAGATAACCAATCTAAGTTTCACTTTACTCCTAAAGACGGGACCAAAGGTGCATCTCCTCGTTCTTGGACAAGACTAGGCACTTACATGGACCGAATTGAAGATACTTCAAAAGATGTCATGACACATTATCTTAAAGGTACTGTAGGTAGTAGCATTGCTGCACAATTCTTGTTGTTCTACAACAATTACGGTAGCGGTCTGACTATAAAACGTCTAGAAAGCATTATTAAAAAAGAAATTAAAAACAAAGTAACAAACCCAGAAGACATTGCAAAAGAGATAGAACCTACTACATCTAAACTAGAGGCTATCCGTATGATCGAATTTGCAGAAACACTAATAGATAGTTATTTTGTTAAATCAAATAAAAAAGATACACTAGTTCCTGTTGCGTACCTATACGCATTGCCAGTAGAATGTCTTGCATCTGTGCTTAAAACACTACAGTCAACTAATGCCAAAGCATATGCTGCACTGGCTAAAGCAGATAAAGAGTACAACGATAAAAAACTGTTTATGAAACTAGTATCGCACATTAAGGTATAAAATGAACGTAAAACTAATTGGCTATACCCAGCCTGCAGAAGGACTAAACGAAGAACTTAATATGGAAAGCGTACAAGATTTAATCGCTTTCTGTGCAAGAGTCTCTAACCCTTCAAATCAAATGAACATGGAAACCACAGAAAAACTGCTTAATTACCTAGCAAAGCATAAACACTGGTCTCCTTTTGAGATGGCGTCTGCAACATTAGAAATCGATACAACACGAGACATTGCACGACAAATGCTACGTCACCGTTCTTTTGCGTTTCAAGAGTTTTCTCAAAGATACGCAGATCCTGCAGACTTTGGTGATCAGTTTGTGATTCGTGAAGCACGATTACAAGACACTAAAAACCGTCAAAACAGCATAGATGTAGAAGATGAAGAACTACAGCTAGCGTGGGAAAGAGAGCAAAGACGTGTTATCTGGATGGCTAAACAAGTATATGAATGGGGTATTAAAAATGGGATCGCTAAAGAGCAAGCTAGAGCTGTATTACCTGAAGGCAACACAAAAAGTCGTTTGTACATGCAGGGTAGTATACGTTCGTGGATTCATTTTATTGAACTCCGTTCAGGCAACGGTACGCAAAAAGAACACATCGAGGTAGCGTTAGCGTGTGCGGAAGCTATTGCTTCCATTTTCCCTCTAGTAGATAAGTATGTGTCACAAGAATAACAATAGTTAGGGATAAGCAAATGTAGTATAATTAGAGTTCACTTTTAACCTATGGACTCTAATTATCTATGGCCAGACGTAAAGAAAGAAAATCCCTTCTTAGTGACAACCACTTATCTATGCATGACATCCAACCTATGACTGAAAATCAGTCAGTATTCTTTGAGAACTACAAATCTGATAAATCACAAGTACTGCTAGGTTACCCAGGAACCGGTAAAACTTTTATGGCTATGCACAAAGCTTTAAAAGAACTTAACGACCCTGAATCTCCATACAAGCGTATTGTGATTGTAAGATCTGCAGTTCCTACAAGAGATGTTGGGTTTCTTCCAGGCACACTAACAGAAAAGTCAGCAGTTTACGAACTGCCGTACCAATCTATATGTACAGAATTGTTTGGAAGAAGTGATGCTTACGAGATAATGAAGAAACATAGAACTATAGAGTTTATGACTACTTCTTTTATTCGTGGTATTACGTTAGACAGAACTATTGTCATAGTAGACGAGTTCCAGAATATGACTTCTCACGAAGCAGACTCTGTAATAACTAGGGTTGGAGACTACAGTAAAATTATTTTCTGTGGAGACATACTTCAACGAGATTTAAACAAAAACTCTGAAAAAAATATAGAAGTATTTCTAAATGTAATTAAACAAATGACAGATGAGTTCGACTTTACTTACTTTGACGAAGATGATATCGTTAGAAGTGGTATAGTAGCTAGTTACATAAAAGCTAAACACCGAAAATACCCAGACGGGTATTAAACAAATAAAATTTGTCTCAAGTTAAAGCCACTTTTTAGTGGCTTTTTTGTCCCTGTAGCTCAGTGGTTAGAGCACTCCGCTCATAACGGATAGGTCATTGGTTCAAATCCATTCAGGGACACCATATCGCTCACCTACCATTGTGTAGAAAGAGGTACCCGTATCGCTCGGGTTATAATAGGCGACCACACTGGAATCCTTGCCCAGTATAAACAATGCTTGGTCTCTTGTTCGTAAGGTGTTTAGAGGAAGGAAAACACTCACCAAAATAAGTGATAAGTTTAGGATCGACGTTAAGTCAGTAAATAAACGGAAACTTTGAGGGTATACAATAGAACCCCTAAAGCCTATCCACCTAATAACCTTGGTGTGAAGCTCAAATGCAGGAGTATATACTAGTGAGGATGTTTCCGCTCATTCTAGTTAGGTCATTTAAATCGGGACCGCTTGTTATAGCGTAAAAGCCTGCAGCAGGAAAAGCTGGTCACTTAGTACTGTTCGTCAGGTTTATAGTCTTAAAGCGTCTGTAGATCAATTGGATAGAGCAACAGTTGACTACTTCTAAGTTTTTTAATATAATAGGCGGTGTACCCACACAAGTCTTCTAAACTTGTAGCATAAAAAAGTGGGAAGGAGCTGAGAGGTTCGATTCCTCCACCGTCTGCCAAACTATACAAGGTAATATTATGAACTTAGACAAAATTAAAAGTAAAACAACAATCTGTTCTAACGGTTGTTGGGAATGGGATAAAAGCTGTAACAGTGCTGGTTACGGCCAGCTCACAGAAAATAAAATATACTGGCTTGCCCATAGATATGCTTATGCTTGTAATGCGCCACTAGAAAAAACAGATGTAGTAAGACATAAATGTCATAACACTAAATGCTGTAACCCAGACCACTTAGAACTAGGGTCTCACAAAGATAATTGGCATGATTCTGTTGATGCTCATGCAGAAGCTTCTACTAAACGCCGTAAAACGTGGACAATAGAAGGTACTACATATAATACAATACGAGAAGCCGCAGAAAAAACAGGACTTACTATGCACTCTTTAACTAAATACACAGATCAAGGTGTATTTCAAACTAAAAAATACAGAGAAGCATGTAAGATTGCAAACAAAGTCCCCAAGGTCTAAGCCGTAGGTCGCAGTTTCAAATCCTGCCTGACGCGCCATACATGCATAAACGAGATTACTATGAATATTACAGAACATTATATAAAAACTAGGGATTACTATGCTTGTAGTATAAGTCACGACCAGATCCCTGACTCTAACAAAAAAAGTTCTAAAGAAGTAGGAATTATGTTTGAGAATAAATTTGACCTTCAGCCTGAAAATGTTTTTTGGACAGAAAATGGTTGGGAAATACGTTACTATAAAGAAACAGTTAAATAATTTAAAACTATTACAAGGACACCTTATGAAATACATGATTTATGGAACAGCAGGATGTGGTTTTTGCTTAGAAGCTAAAAGATTATTAGATAGACTTGATATCCCTTATGGTTACAGAGATATTTCAGAAATGGATGAACAAGATAAACAAACATTGCAGGACATTGCAGGTATTAAGTTTAGAACTGTGCCTCAAATATTCACACTAGAACTAATGGATATGCAGTACGTAGGTGGATATACAGAACTTAAAGCGATGGTTTCTAATGACTAATAAAGAGATACTATATGAAAAATACATTACACAATATGATGATATAGGCGTAGTCCTTATTTATAACTTCTACCCTAATGGTATATGGGACGAGCATAATCATACTTACGATGAAGCAATTTTAGCATATCCTTTAGATAAGTTTGATTGGGTAGAGATGGAGGAAAGATGATGACCAATAAAGAAATACTAGCGAATGCCCCAGAGGGTGCTACGCACTACAGTAAAGGTACTTACTACAAGGCTACCGAACATATTTGGACAGAGGAATACTGTACTTCTAAAGACTCTTGGTTTGTACTGGACGACGGTATGAGAGATACTTTCGGTATGCGCTGTATAGAGGATATTAGACAAATTGTGGGGTTGGAGGAAAGATAATGATTTACGACATCGAAAACAAGACACGTAGAGAGCTAGTAGAAATACTAGAGGTGGCTCAACAGGAATATAGAGACCTACTAAAGAAGCATGAGGAACTAGATAATCAGCTTCATTGGGAGCGAGTACATAATGGTATGACTGATAATCAAGAAGTTACTAAGATAGTCAGTCGCTTAGAGGTTATTGATGATACTGGACGTACACTTATAAAATACCTAAAGGACTACGAGACTGTACGGTTAGCCTACCAAGACGGAGGGCGTACATTGAAAGTATTTATTGAGCGTACTCCTGAGTATGATACTAATGAGTACTATGATGAAGAATGTGTTACAACTACAGAGGGCAAGCTATGGGTGAAGGTAGAACCTACTGGTTCTGGAGCAAAGGTAAACAGTACCAAGTTATGTTCTGTGAGTATTCACAGGAATGGTCCATTATTTGTAACGATAGAGGACGGTGGTGAAAACTAAGTATAGGATTGTACCTATTATTAATGGCTACCAAATACTATTTGAGGTGCAGTATAAGACCTTTTTGTTTTGGAAACCTTGGCGCAGACGTGTCAGTACAGGATGTGGTGATTACTACCAAGACAGATTGTTCAACTCAATTAAAGACGCACACTGCGCTATTAAAAAGCATTATGGTGTAGCTGCTATTTATAATCTAGTTACCTATAAACCGTAAGTAGTTACTAATCAGATATTTAGAGTAACAGACGGTGAAATGGTAGAGGTTGTGTAATGAAAGCAGATTACTTTGTGAGCAATGCTGATACTTACGAAACTATTGAAAACTGTCGTGCTGGACTATTAAACAAGCATGGTATTTAAGATGCTGTTAATATGCCACACTCCCAGGTAATTGAATTGAGAGAGAATTACATTATGATACTAACTGCTAAAATATTCCTGACATTATTTACATTGTTTATTTTTACTGGATACTTTATTGAGTATATGACAGATCAAAGTGAGAACAAGAACAAGTTTATAGTGCTTGGACTATTGACTATTATAACTGCACTATCTTTTATTGCTATGGTTATCGAATTAATCTGGTTCTAAGGAGAATATATTATGAACTGTAATGAAATCATTGTAAACGCATTCAAGAAAGAAGTTGGTCACGTTGTTAACGCATACGGTATTCGTAGAACTGTTAAAGACTACGGTCGTACTGGCCCTTTTACCTATCTACCAAGAGACTTAGACTTGGTTGAGTTCTTGCAAGAAGTATTTCCTGAAAAGGCTGAATCATAATGAAAACTCCTGCACAGTTAGGCATGAATTTGTCACATTCGTGTAGTAGAGAGATTGTTCAGTAATACTGAGAAAGGATTATAATATGATAGGTAATAAGGAGAAATAGATGGAAGTATTTACAGTTATAGCACACCGCTGGGGCGATAATCACAACCATTCCTACTTTGTAGGTACTTATTCTGACGAAGCACTTGCGGATGAAATGGCACTTGCCGAAGAACTCTGGCGTGGTGGTAAGTACAAGTGTAGAATCTCTAGTTCTATTCTGAATGAGATTGACAAAGAAGTTCTCGAAAATT
>P_2C_Liq_3_UnCtyDRAFT_100108_pt1 | contig 23005 bp, 17 predicted proteins | sample Pon2CUnioCityCA_3_FD_9720 | JGI IMG/M metagenome (IMG submission 9720)
AGACGGTTTATTAGATGATTTAACTGTAGAAATGATGTTTCAGTAATTTATTATTGGCATTATCTCATAAAATGTGTAAGTTTCAAAAAACTCAGGATTTAAGAAATCCTGAGTTTTTTATTTCTCAATATTAAAACAACTTTAAGTTAACAACGAAGATTTTTGACATTTTGATGAGGTTAAAAAAACGACTTACTTTACATCTTTATGTAGATTTTAAATACTTTTTACCAATCTAATAAATTCTGCTCTATACCCATCTTTATCCTCTCCTCTGCCATTTTGAGCTAATTGAAGAATTGTAGCTTTTTTAACATCTTTCGTAAACTGAGATTTTCTTAATTTCATTCCAAATAAAGCGACAGCAGTTGCAAATTGCATATCTTGAGAAGCTTCAGTAATTGCATCATTTTGAATATGAACCATTTCTATACTTTCTGTAGCCGAAGGCTTTTTATATCTAAACTTTACCGTAAATAATTCATGAGCATCGTTTACATTCTTTATATTCTGAACAGTATATTTAAGTTTTGGCACATCCTTTAAAAACTCACTATTATCACCCTTAAGAATAATTTCGTATAAAGCAGTTACTTTATGACCAGCTCCTAATTCGCCGGCATCAATTGTATCATCTATAAAATCTTCATCATTTAGCAATCTATTTTCGTAGCCAATTAATCGATATCCTTTTACATTATTCGGATTAAACTCAATCTGAATTTTAACATCTTTGGCAATAGTGTGCAAAGTGCCCCCAAATTCTTTTCCAAATACTTTTTGGGCTTCTTGCATCGTATCTATATAGGCGTGATTTCCATTTCCTTTATCTGCTAAAATTTCAAGTTTAGCATCTTTATAATTACCATAACCAAAACCTAAAACCGATAAAAANACCCCTGTTTCTCTTTTCTCTACAATAAGATCTTCCATATTTTTGTTACTTGAAGCTCCTACATTAAAATCGCCATCAGTGGCTAAAATTACTCTGTTGTTCCCTTTTTTCTTAAAATTTTTCTCAGCTAATTTATAAGCTAGTTCTATTCCTTTTCCTCCTGCTGTAGAACCACCTGACTCTAGATTGTTTAATGCGTTTATAATTTTTTCTTTATACTTGCCAGAAGTAGGTTGCAAAACAACGCCAGCTGCACCTGCATAAACCACAATAGCAACTTTATCTTGTTCGCGCATCTGATTTACTAAAAGTTTAAAAGCAGATTTTAATAAGGGCAATTTATTTTGAGCACTCATAGAACCAGAAACGTCAATTAAAAAAGTTAAGTTTAAGGGTGGCAATTCTTCTTGATCAAATGTTTTTCCTTGCAAACCAATTCTAACCAATTTTGTATTTTGGTTAAAAGGTGTTTTTGTAACTTCTGTATGAATAGAAAAAGGGTGCTCATCTTTTGGTTGTGGATATTGATAATCAAAATAATTAATCATCTCCTCAATTTTTACAGCATCGAAAGGAATGTTTTCTCCATTATTTATCATTCTCCTTACATTACTGTAAGATGCCTTATCAACATCAATAGAAAAAGTAGAAAGTGGATTTAATACAACTCTTTTAAACTGATTTTCATGAATTTGCGCATACGATTCTTGATTTTCTAATCTATAATTTCCTTGTTTTGTTGTAATTACAATGCAGCCGTTTTTCGCAGACTCTCCAAAAATATTCTTTGCCTTGTATGATGTATAGACATTTATTTTTTCAATATCATCTTTATCTAAATTCTTAATGATAGGATTGTAACTCTTTTTAATAGGAACTCCATCTACAATATATAATGGTGTTTTGGTGCTAGAAATTGAAGCTGCTCCCCTAATTTTTATTGATTTATTATTTAGGTTTTCACCGTTAATTGTAACACCAGCAACTCTACCATGTAAAGCATTGCTTATTTTATTGTGGTATGCCTTTCTCTTATCTGCTTTTATTGATGATACTGCATAACTACTTGATGTATAAGATTGTTTTCTAGAAGAACCATAACCAATAACTGCAATTTCCTCTAACATTTGACTATCTTCTTTTAGAATAACATTTATGATAGAAGGTTTACCAACTTTTCTTTTAACTCCTTTGTAACCTAGATATGTAAAAACTAAAATATCTCCAATGGAAGTTTTTATCGAATACTTGCCATCAAAATCTGTTTGTGTGCCATTAGAAGTTCCTTTTATCAAAATAGATACTCCTGGTAATCTACCTGAGGCATCTGAAACAATTCCAGTAATAATTTTTTCTTGCGTTTGTACTGTTGATATTCCGAAAATCAACAATAAATAAAATAGTGTTTTGTGCATAATCTTAGTTTTAAAGTTACTATAAAACTAACGATATCAACTTTTTTAAAAAATGAGCATTGAGTAAACTACCTCTTTTTACAAGTAAAAAGCAGGTTCTATTTAGTAAAGATTTTTTGAAGTGTTTTAATTCTTTGAATTTTACCAGTTTCCGTTTCAATAAAACGCTCTGTAAAATAAATTTCTTTTGGTTTTTCGAATTTTGTGAGTGATGTTAGGGCATTTATGGCATCGAAAATAGATTTTTCGATTGTGCTCGAAATTACATTTTCACTATTTTCTTCAATGACTAAAACCAACTTTTCGCCTAATTTATCGTCTTGTATTCCTGTTACAAAAAAACGATTATCAAGTATTTGAGATAACTTTTCTTCTATTTTTTCTGGATGTAGTTTCACACCCCCAGAATTAATTACGTTATCAAAACGTCCTAACCATTCGAAATGTTTATCAGAAATTAATTCTACAACATCATTGGTAAAAATGATTTCTTCGGCAACTTTTGGCGCATTAATGACCAAACAATTTCTTTGATCTTTATAGATAGTTACATTTGGTAAGGATAGATAAAATGATTGCTTCGTCATTCCGCTTCGCAATGAGCTGTTGTTGTTTAATTGCTTAACGGCAATATGAGTAATGGTTTCTGTCATACCATAAGTGGCAAAAACCTCTGTGGAAATATTTTGTAGTTTGTCTTGCAAAGCATTAGAAACTGACCCTCCACCAACAATGAGTTTTTTTATCAAACTGATCTTTGGTAGTGAATTTTCTAATTGTAAAGGCACCATTGCAGAAAAATCATATTGTTTTTCAATGATTGCTAACGGATTAGAATTGGATGCAACAACATCTAGATGCCAACCTAAAGTTAGTGCTCTAATCAACATCATTTTACCTGCAATGTACTGCATTGGTAAACACAACAAAGCTGTTGTTTTTTCAGCTAAATTAAAAAAAACTCCTGTAGCCAAAGCAGAATTTACCATCAATTCTTTTTTTAGTTGAATTAATTTTGGAGCACCTGTTGAGCCAGATGTTTTTACTGTAATGTTTTTATCATTAGCAAACCAATTTTTTAAGAACTGAAAGATATCAACTGAAATATGATTTGAGAATTTCAATAATTCGTCTACAGAAGTAAAAGCGCTTCCGTTAAGTTTAAAACTTTTATGAAATTTATTCTGTTCCAAGATCTTCTAAAACGCTATAGTTCTCTTTTAAATGAACTGGTTTATCTATTTTTCCTGTTAACTTTTCTTTCCAATCGTTCCATTTATATTTCTTAGAAAAAATAAAAATAAGAATTGGAAAAATAACAAAAACAGGCATGAAAACGTCTATGCCTAATTCAGGTTCAGAAAGATCTATTAAAACAGAATCGGTTTGAAAAACGGTCCAATCTGCAGTAACCAACAACGCTGTAATTAAATTATTTGCAGCGTGAAAACCTAAAGCCAATTCTAAACCTTCGTCCATCAAAGTTATAATTCCAAGAAAAAAACCTGTACCAATATAAAATGCTAAAATGCCATAGCCTAATTTACCAACTTCTGGATTAGCAATATGCAACGCTCCAAAAGCTATTGAGGTAAAAATTAAAGGGAACAATCTATTTTTTGTTATGATCCCAATACCTTGCATTAAATACCCTCTAAAAAAATATTCCTCGAAGCTGGTTTGTAAAGGAATTAACAAAACCCCAATTAACGCCAACATCAAGAATTTATCTAAGTTAAAATTCCATTGATAATTTTCTGGCGACATTTTATAACCGATAAACAAGAAAAATATTGTGATAAATCCCCATAAAAAAAAGGAGAAAAATATGCGTTTCCAATCAATTTTAGGCCTTGAAGTTGTTAACGATCTTAGCGTTTGTTTATGAATAAATTTTACCCAAATCAATAAGGCAATTAAAAAAACAGCAGAAGGCAGCAAGTTTTCTATTAAAAATCGAGATGCACCTTTTAGCGCAATTTGATCTTTCATCAACTGTTCTATATCAAAATTAGGATCAAGATTTTCTAAAATAAATAGTCCTATAAGATTTAATGCTATAAATCCGAAAAATAAACCTGCAAAAACCAGGTATTTCCAAATTGCTAACTCGCTTTTATATGCTTGTTGTATGTAATTCATTTTATAAATTAAAATCCCAATTTAGCTTTGGGTTGTACTGTAATGTTCCGTTTTTTACTTGAAGAGGACTATCAAAATTATTAGTAAATAAACCTCCTGTTCCTAGTCCTTGAGGCAATTTATTCTGTAAAGTATAGGTAAACTGTGCAATTGCATTGAGCCCAATATTACTTTCTAACGCAGATGTTATCCACCAACCCATATTGCCTTTTTCTGCAAATTTAATCCATTCTTTACTACCCGCAAAACCACCCACTAAACTCGGTTTTAAGATGATGTATTGTGGCTTAATTGCTGTTATAATTTTTTCCTTTTCTTCGGATGAAAAAACACCAATCAGTTCTTCATCTAAAGCTATTGGCAAAGGCGTTTTAGCACACAGCTTTGCCATTTCTTGAACTTGACCTTGTTTAATAGGTTGCTCTATAGAATGTAGCTCTAATTCTGACAATCTTTTTAATTTCTCCATGGCATTTTTAGGATTGAACGCACCATTGGCATCAACTCTCAATTCGATTTCATCTGCAGAAAATTCTTTTCTAATCGCAGTTAACAAGTCAATTTCAGCATCAAAATCTATAGCACCAATTTTCATTTTGATGCAAGAAAAACCCGCTTTTAATTTTTCTTTGATTTGATCTTTCATGAACTGCTTTTCTCCCATCCAAATTAAGCCATTTATGTGAATTGCTTCTTTGCCTTTTGTAAATTTTGATGGAAACAACTTAAATTTATCACTACTTTTTAGCGATAAAAAAGCCTGTTCTATACCAAATTGAATGGATGGAAAATGTGCCACTTTTGCCAATAAAAAATCTAAACCTTTATTTATATTGTTACAAACCCATTTTAATTTTTCTTCGTAATTCGGAACATCATCTATGCTTAAACCTCTGAATAATCCTGTTTCGCCAATACCGATTTTGCCATTTTCTTCTAAAATAATAAACCAGGTTTCTTTGGTTCTTAAAACACCACGCGAGGTTCCGCTTGGATTTTTAAAATTGAGACTATATTTTTTATAAGTTGCTGTAATCACAAGGTATTAGTTTTCTGAGTACGCTTTAAAGTTATCTAAATACCGCTGATCTTGGGCTTTAAAAGTCCCTTTAAAATACGGAAACATACACGCCATAAGGTAAGATTCGCTTTGACAACTTGCGTTTAACGTTATTGTAGTGATGCCGTTTTTGTCTTCGAAAGTAAAATCATTTGTTTTTAACATATTTTCTGCATCTATAAAAAAGGTTACTTTTTCATTAGGTATATATGCCATAACTTTTTGTGTCATTGCAATTTCTTGACCTTGATTTTCAACCACCATTTTATAGCTACTTCCTGTAGTTCCAATAGTTTTATTTAAGACCTCAACTGATTGAATTTCTGGAATCCAATTTTTTATATTTTCTTGTTGATTAAATATTGTAAACACCTCTTCAACTGGTTTATTTATAGAAACTTGTGCAGTATAATTCGTTTCTTTGACAAACAAACCTGTGGCAAAAAAAATGATACTCATTGCAGAAATGATTCCTATAATTATTTTTACTGTTTTCATATATGATTTAGATGATTTTTAGTTGCCTCGATTTTACAAATTATCGATTAAAAGAAGGTATTTGCAATTCCGAAAAGAATGGCAAATACAAATGTGCTCAACGCAACTTTCTTTAATTCACTATCTAAGGCTGCTGGTATTTTATTTTTTGCTACTGTTTTTACGTTTATCATCAATGGAATAAAGGCCACCAAAAATACCAGTTGATACAATGTTTCATAATTAAGATAAACGTAAACCAAAGCAGCAATTAACGCTCCAAAAATTAAAGAATAATGGTATTTTTTCGCTTTTTCTCNNCCTAATTTAACTACTACTGTGTTTTTATTGTTCTTTTTATCTTCGTTTTGATCTCTTAAATTATTCAAATTTAATACGGCTGTACTTAATAAACCAACGGAAATTGCTGGTAAAAAAACATCGTAATTGATGCTTTTTGTATATAAAAAATAACTCCCAAGCACGCTTAACAAACCAAAAAACAAAAAAACAAAAACATCACCAAAACCAGAATAACCATAAGCAGCATTGCCTACTGTATATTTAATGGCTGCTGCAATTGATGCAATACCTAAGAAAAAAAACAAAAAAGAATAGCCAAAATTCTCACGACCAAAAGCAATATAAATTAACAATAAAGCAATTATTAAGGTGATGATTGTAGTTACAATCATTGCCATTTTCATTTGCTTTGGCGTAATTGCGCCAGAAGCCACCATTCTTGCTTCNCCTGTTCTGTTTTTGTCAGCACCTTTAATACCATCTCCATAATCGTTTGCAAAATTAGATAAAACTTGNAATCCGATTGTGGTTAAGATTGCTAACCAAAAAGTTGGAGTCATCCAAGTTATAATTTTAATACTACTTGTAGCAATTGAATTAAGATCATCGACTCCCAAATATGATCCTACAATAATTCCAGAAACAGATAAAGGTAAAGTTCTTAAACGTGCTGCTTTTACGAAACTTTTTACATCCATTCTCTTTGACTTATTTCTACTTTGTATAAAGTGTGATTGTAAATTTTTATTGCATCATCAAAATGAATACAAGGAATTCTAATTTTACCAGAAGCTGTTTGTAAAATGATATCGGCAACACTGCTCCTTTTTTGAAAAATAGTTTGTCGTATTTTAATGTTTTGTACTTTAAAAATCTCTAAATACGTGATGTGCGTTTCTAATAATCCTTTGCCTACTAACAATATTTCATCTGATATTTTATAAAAACGTTTCTTTACTTTTTTAAGTATCAAAAATACAACAATAGGTACAATTAAAATGGCAGTGTACAAAACTTCAATTTGAGAAGAACCTATATAAAAGAATGCATATAAAGAAATTAGTATTAAAAAAGAAATTATAAAAATTCTACGCTTGTAATAATGATCAGGGAATTTTTTCGTGCTATTTTCAACATCTGAAAACTCAAATAAGCTCTTTTTAATCGTCTCGATTTGATCTTTTTTACATCCAACAATACGTATTAATTTTTCTTTCTTTTTGTTATTTACTTTACCACTAACTGCTTGTTTAAAAGTGATAAAAGAAATACCTATCCATCTTTTTAAAGGATTTGTAGAAACTGTTATATTCTGTATTTTTTGNTTTTTTAAAATGATAGATTTCTTTGTAAATAAACCTTGATTAATTTCAAAAGCATCCTTTTTTAAATAGGCTGNTAAATTAAAATGGATTAGAAAAACTCTTACAAAAGAGCTTAATAACGCGATGATTATAAGTAGCATTAACGAAACCACCATTATAACAATACTAGCAGAAATAGCATTGGTATTTTCTTCGATAAAACCATCTAGGGCTTCTGTTTTGCCTAAATTATCAAAAATTTGTTGCAATTGACTAAACAAACCAAATACTAATGCTAGAAACAGAAACAAATTTTGCAAATGATTCTCAGTTAAACTGACTTTTAATAGTTCTTTAACTCCAATTTTAACCAACGGTTTTGTTTCTTCTTTTTCAACAATTTTTTTATCAATGGTGGTGTTTTTAGCTATAAACTCTTTTAAAGCGGTGGCTTTTTCTAAGGATAGTGCTTTAATAGATATTTCTGTTTTACTAGAACCTGCAGTCTCAATACTTACCTCGAAAACACCAATAATTTGTTGCACAAGATTTTGTTTAAAATTGATGTTCTGAATTCTATGAAAGGCAATTGAGGTATTCGTTTTTTTTAAAATACCTTGTTTTAAAATAAAATATTCTTTATCGATCTTGAATTGAAAATTTTTATAAATTAAAAATGCTCTAGCTAGTAAAAATAATAACAAAGCTGCTATACCAATACAAATATAAATTGTGTTGGTCTCTGAGATTTTCGAAAAACGCTGAAAAAAAACAAATAAAAGTACCCAAAAAGCCCTGATGACTTTATAAATAAGATTTAAATAAATTATAAAAACACCTTTTGATGATTGTTTTGAAAATTGAGAAAAATCGAATGTATTACTCATTAATTTTAGTACTAATGAATTCTTTAATCTGCAGCGCAGTTTCTTTTTGTATGCCTTTTATTTCTAAATCATCACTACTATCTCCAGCTGTATATACACTTAGAGAAGATAAATGAAAAAGTCTTGAAATTGGCTTTTCATCAATTTCTACGTGTTGTATTCTTGAAAAAGGAACAGTAGTCATTTTTTTTACAAGTAAACCCGATTTATAAGAAATATCTTTTTCTCTTAAGGCATATTTTCTTTTAGGGAAACTTAGCTTTAGAAAGCCAAAAACGAATCCGAAGAAAACAAAAAATAACGCATATATATAAACGATGTATTCATTTATATCATCTGAAAAGGCAAATTGATGCAATACTATCAATCCAATCAAAAAGGAAATAAAAACACACAAAAAATTGATACTAATTACTTTAAAATAACTTTTATCAATTCTTTTAAATTCGATTTTCTTAATGTTTGGTAACTCAAAGATTACTTCATTTTTAAATTCCTCTACCATAGATTAATTTTGAAGAGCTTCTGTAATCGAAATCGGTCTATCATTTTTTAAAGCTTGAATAAAAGCGCCTTTGTATTCTTCTAAAATTTGCGCTCTAAATACTCTCGCTTCTTGGTAAGTTTCAAAACTGCCTAATCTGTATTTTGTTAATGCATTTTCTTGGTACGTTTTAAGTCCATCAATACTTAATAACTCGTTATTTTGATTTCTTAAAGCAGCTATTTGGACTGTAAAAATTAACTCAGGAACATCAGCTTTATCTTCAAGCTCTTCTAGTTCGTCTACTTTAGGAATTACTTGCTCTATTGCAGGTTCTTTAAAATCGGTATTTTCTTTATTTTCTTCTTTTTTTCCGCAAGAAGATATCAAGAAAAAGAAACATAATAAGGTTGCTATATTTTTCATAATTTATAAATTATTAGCTTCAGCAATTAATTCTGCAATATCTTTTACAAAAACTTGTCCTTCTTTTTCTTTAAATTTGATACCATCTGTTATCATTGATTTGCAATAAGGACAGCCAGTTGCAATGATATTCGGATTTGTTTTAAGCGCATCTTCTGTTCTTAATACGTTTACCTCTTTATGACCAGGCTCTGCATCTTTAAACATTTGTGCACCACCTGCGCCACAACATAAGGCTGTTTCTTTATGACGTTTCATTTCTGTAAGATTCACGCCTAACCTGCGGATTAAATCTCTTGGAGACTCATATACTTCGTTAGCTCTACCCAAATAACAAGGATCATGAAAAGTAACTCGCTTACCTTTTAAGGTTGTATTATCAATATCTAAACGACCTTCAGCAATTAAGTTTTGTATAAACTGCGTATGATGATAAACTTCGTATTTTCCACCTAGAGATGGATATTCGTTTTTTAAAGTATTAAACGAGTGCGGATCGCAAGTCACTATTTTTTTTACCTCGTAGCCATTTAAAACTTCTATGTTCGTCATAGCTTGCATTTGAAAGAGAAACTCGTTTCCTGCTCTTTTTGCTGCATCTCCAGTAGATGATTCTTCGGTTCCTAAAACAGCAAAATCTACATGTGCTTGGTGTAATATTTTTACAAATGCTCTTGATATTTTTTTTGCTCTATCATCATAACTTCCTGCAGCACCAACCCAAAACAACACTTCTGGTTGTTTGCCTTGTGCCATCATATCTGCCATTGTTGGTACTATCATAAATCTAAAGTTTTTGTGTTATTTAGTATTCAGTCAGTTATTTACTGCAACCTGTTATTGCAAAACTGGATACTTAATTATTCTTCGTTTACCCAGTTTAATCTGTCTTGTTGGTTGTATTGCCAAGGTGCACCATTATTTTCTATATTGGTCATCATCATATTTAATTCTCGTGGTGCAGCACTTTGTTCCATTACTAAATATCTACGCATATCCATAATAATAGATAATGGATCTATATTTACGGGACATTCTTCTACACAAGCATTACAACTTGTACAGGCCCATAATTCTTCTGGAGTAATAAAATCGTATAATAGTTGTTTTCCATCATCTTTAAACTCGCCATTATTTGCATCGATATTTCTACCTACCTCCTCTAAACGATCTCTGGTATCCATCATAATTTTACGAGGTGATAGTTTTTTACCTGTTAAGTTAGCAGGACAAGATGATGTACATCTACCACATTCAGTACAAGTATATGCGTTTAGTAATTGTACCCAGTTTAAATCTGNAACGTCAGANGCCCCAAACTTTTCGGGAACAGCCTCTTCTGNACCTTCTTCTGGCATTGCATAAGGATCTGCATCTGGATCCATCATTAATTTTACTTCGTTGGTTACTGATTCTAAATTATTAAACTGTCCTTTCGGATTTAAATTTGCAAAATAAGTATTTGGGAACGCCAATAAAATGTGCAAATGCTTTGAATAGTATAAATAATTTAAGAAAGTTAAAATTCCTAAAATATGAATCCACCAAGCTGTTCTTTCAATTGTGTGTAGTGTTTCTGGTGAATACCCGTCAAAGAAAGGCACTAAAAACTGACTGACAACGTTGCCTGAACCTGCTTCTTGAAAAGCAATATCTGTAGCATTCATAGTTAAAAACAATGTCATTAACACAATTTCGAAGTACAAAATATAATTACCATCATTTTTTGGCCAACCTTTCATTTCTGAACTCATAAAACGTTTAATGTTAGATACGTTTCTACGCAGCCAGAAAATAATTACGGTTACCAAAACCAAAACCGCTAAAACCTCAAAAGTACCTATTAAAAATCCGTAAACAGAGAGAGGAATTATATTTAGAAAAATTCTGTGTGTTCCAAATAATCCATCAATAATAATTTCTAAAACCTCTATGTTGATAATTATAAAACCAATATAAACTATAATATGAAGAAACCCGGAAAACGGTCTTTTTACCATTTTAGATTGCCCTAAAGCAATCATCATCATATTTTTAAAACGTTCTGATTTTTTATCGGTTCTATTTACATCTTTTCCTAACTTAATGTTTCTTGATAACTTTCTGATATTCATCACAAAAAAACCAATACCAATTGCTAGGGCTAATGCGAAAAATATGTTCGGCAAATATTGCATACTGTTATTAAATTTTTAAAAAATACTTTTTAAGTATTACTATTATTGACTTGTTTCGTTATTTGAATTCTTTTCTTTGTTATATGCTTTTGCTTTTTTGCCAAATAAAGAAAAGTGCACAAATCGTTTTGGGTTTAATTTCATTTCACGCAATAACTCTTCTAATTCTTTAGACACATTAGTAAGGTTGTTGTATATGGCATCATCATTAACTAACTTACCTAGAGAACCTTTTCCATTGTCAATACCCTGTAGCATGTGGTTTACAGAAGTTAGTGTTATTTCTGCCTTTCTCATTATCTCGCCTATATTAGCATTGGCAAGCGTGTCTGTAACTTTAGCTAAATTTTCAGAAATTTTACTGGTACTTTTTAAAGTTTTATTGAATTCATCTGAATTCTTATCCATTAAATTGTTTACCGTGTTTATCGTTGTTCTAACATCTGTAATCGTTGCCTCTAAACCTTTTATAGATTTTTTTAGACTCATAGTAGTATTGGCATCTAAAAGTTGGTTAACTCTCTGAAAAAGCGTGTCTGCACCTACTAAAACTTTTTCTAGTTTTGTTTGTAAGGGATCTAATCTTTCTCCTATTGATGTAAATAAACTCTCTTCCATTTCGCCTTGTAAAGTATCTCCAGTTACTGCTGGATCTCCCTGATAATCTGGAATAATAGCTAAATTTGAACCTGATAAAGGATTTGGTGAATATATTCTTACCACGCTATTTTTAGAAAACTCAAAATCATTTTCCACATTAAAAGTTACGATTAAATGCCCTCTTGTTTCTGGTCTGGTGTCAAAAACAATATTACTAACCTGCCCCACTTTTAAGCCGTTTAAAGTAACCGCACTTGCTTTGTTTAATCCGCCAATTTTGGAATATTCTACTTTAAAAACACGCGCTTTACCATTTAATAAATCGTGTCCTTTCAAGAAGTTAAATCCCCAGAAAAAACCAATGATAATTAAGATAACTATAATACCTGTTTTTAATTCTTTTGACATCTTTAGAAATTTATGAACAATATTACTAATTATTTTTGGGAGAAACCACCAAAACTCCTGCTATTTATTCACTTCTTTTACGGATACTTTTTCGCCATTTTTAAATGCAACAATAAATGCAGATTTATAACCTTTTTGCTTTGCTATTTTTAAAGATTGTAATGCCTCCTTATACAACGAAGTTACACCAAAATAATATTTAAAATACTGCCCTACTTTTACTCTTTGCACCTCTTTTAACCCTTTAAAATTATACGATTTAGTGGCTATTTTATTCTTTCCAGAAGCTATCTGAATTTTAAACTCGATATTCTCTTTATTATTGTCGTTATTTTCTTCTAGAATACTATTATTTACAGTGTTTATCTTTAAATTGTGGATGTAGCTTTTAATGGCATCTGCAATAGCATTAGCCATTTGTTGTTGCCCTTGTTTAGAATTCAAATATTTACCTTCTTTTTTATTGGTTAAAAAACCTAATTCTACCAAAACACTTGGCATAATAGTTTCTCTTAATACTTGAAAATTATCTTGTTTTACGTTTCTATTATTCCTTTTTAATTTAAAAGCAAAATTATTTTGAATAAGGCTTGCAAGCTGTAAACTTTTATCTAAATTTTCTTCTTGTAAAAGTGATAAACCAATAACAGACTCTGCAGAATTAGGATCAAATCCTTTATACCTTTCCTGAAAATTATCTTCTAAAAGTATCGACGCATTTTCTCTTTTTGCAATTTCAAGATTTTGTTTGTTTCCTCTTAACCCTAACACAAAAGTTCCTGCCCCATAAGCATTTGAGGTATGAGAATCGCAATGAATAGATATAAACAAATCTGCTTTTGCATTATTGGCAATATCTCCTCTTTTCCAAAGATCTATAAACGTATTTGTTTTTCTTGTATAAATTACTGTAATGTCTTTATGCTTAGATAAGGCATTGCCAACATTTAAAGCTACTTTTAAAGCGATGTCTTTTTCTTTATAGCCGTTTCCTAAATTTCCAGGATCTTTACCTCCATGACCTGCATCTATAACAACAGTGTATTTTTTCTGAGCATTGACTTGAGATACCGAAAATAAAAAGCCGACAGAAATTACTAAAAAAAACAAGTTTTTTAGTTTGATAATAAATTTGCTGTTTTGTTTAAAATTCATCAATAAAATTTAACTAATTTTGGCATCATTAATTTTGTGAATCAAATATTGAACCATACTTTTACTCATCTACAAAAATAGTATTTATAGCATTGCAAACAAACCTATCATACTTACTTTTATTTAGCTGTTTCTTTGTTATGAGAATTAGTTTTTCTCAAGATATAAAATCAACAAAAAAAATTACAATTCCTGCTGTAAAAAAAGATTCGCTAAAAACAAAAAAGATAGACTCCTTATTTGGGGCTAAAAATGATACCCTACTATTTAAGAATAAAGATTCAATAGTCAATGATTCTATAAAACCAAAAGAATCTATTGAAGATATTATAACACATATTGCTAAAGACTACACCACACAAAACGCAAAAGAAAAAACAGTAACTTTATACAACGAAGCCAATATTACCTATACTGATATTGATTTAAAAGCCGGAATTGTTATAATAGACTACAAGAAAAACACGTTATTCGCTAAAGGAATTTTAGATAGCACTGGATATGCACAAAGACCTGTTTTTAAACAAGGAGGACAAGAATCTGAACAAGATTCTATACTTTATAATTTTAAAAGCAAACGTGCTTTAATTTATGGTTTAAAAACTCAACAAGGTGAAATGTTTACCTATGGTGATAAAACCAAACGTGTAAACGATTCTACCATATACATCCGAAAAATACGATTTACAACATCAGAAAAGAAAGTTCCTGATTATTATATAAGAACAAATAAAGCAAAGTTAGTTCCTGGTAAAAAAATTATTGTTGGGCTTAGTAATTTAGTTTTGGCAGATGTACCTACGCCGCTTGTTTTGCCTTTCGCTTATTTTCCTATGACCGAAACTAGTACCTCTGGATTTTTAATACCTGCATTTGATACCGGAAGCAGTAGTAGAGGTGTAGGTTTACAAAACGGAGGGTATTATTTTGCCATCAATGATTATGTTGATTTAACTCTTACAGGGGATGCTTGGGCTAATGGAAGCTGGGGACTTAGAACAAATTCTAACTACACCAAAAGATATCGATTTAATGGTACATTTAGTTTTAATTACGAAAGTATTATAAATGGCATTCGAGGGTTTGATAACTTTAGTAAAAGTAATAATTTTAATGTAAGATGGAGTCATAGCCAAGATGCAAAAGCGAGTCCGAATTCGCGATTTACGGCTTCAGTAAACCTTGGTAGCAGTAGCTTTTTTAGAGAATCTTTAAATCAATTTAATGTTGCTCAAACACAAAATAACACATTTAATTCTTCTATAAATTATAGTAAAACTTTCGTTGGTACACCTTTTAATATGGCTGTTACTGCCTCTCATCAACAAAATACAAATACCGAGAGTATAACCATGACATTACCGGCATTAACGCTTAACATGAATAGAATATATCCTTTTGCGGGTAAGGATGGCGTTAAAAAAAATCCAATTCAAAAATTAGGTTTTAATTATAACATGCAAGGTCGGTATTTAATTAATACTACAGATGATGAATTTTTTACCCCAAGAATGTTTCAAACAGCAAGATCTGGTGTACAGCATAGAACTGGTACTAACACGAATATTAAAGCTTTTAAATACTTTACCCTATCACCTAGTGCAAATTATGAAGAAAGCTGGAATTTTAACTATATAGATAAAAAATACGACCCTGCTACACAAGAAGTAGTAACAGATACATTAACAGGGTTCAAAACCTTTAGAACATATAATGTTGGTGTTAGTTTATCAACAAATATTTATGGAACCTTCAACTTTAAAAAAGGAAGATTAAAAGCAATTAGACATACTTTTAGACCAACTATTTCTTATACCTACAGACCAGATTTTGGAACAAAATTTATAAGGCAGGTGCAACAAAGTGATGATCCTACAGATTTACAAAGCTATACGATATTTGATCAAAGTTTGTATAGAGCACCTGGACCTGGACTTTCGAATTCAGTTGGTATTTCTTTAAATAACGTTTTAGAAGCCAAAGTAGCCCCCAAAGATCCAGACAGTGATGAAGAGGATGAAAAAGTAATGCTCTTAAATAATTTAAATTTTAATACATCCTACAATTTTGCGGCGGATAGTTTGCGATGGTCTAATGTTAGTTTCAATGCAGGTACACGATTATTTAAAGATAAACTAGCCTTAAATTTAAATGGTTCTTTAAACCCTTATCAAGTAAATGATGATGGTAGAATCATTAACAAATTTAATCCGAATATTTTTAGACTACAAAATGCTACACTAACTGCCAATTATTCGATTTCTAGTACAGATTTTGATAAAGACAAAAAAGATGACAATAAGAACGGTAATGGAGCAAACAACCCAACAGATACTATGGGGGCAAATATAGACCCAACAAATAGACAAGGAATTCCCGGAGGCAGACAAAGTGGCAACAATCAAAGTGGGGGAACTAAGAAAACAGATTTATACAAAGCTAAAATACCTTGGTCGATAAATTTAGTATATGCAGCCAATTATTCTAACCCGGGAAATGCTCCAGGCCAAATTCAAAACCATACACTTGGCTTTAGTGGTAATATCGAATTATCACCAAAATGGAAAGTGGGCTACTCTTCTGGCTACGATATTAAAGGAGGTGCATTTTCTTTTTCAAGATTTAATTTTTCTAGAGATTTAGACAGTTGGCAATTTAATTTTAACTGGGTTCCTTTTGGCACAAACTCTTCTTACACCTTTTTTATAGGTGTGAAATCATCTACACTAGCCGACTTAAAATGGGATAAAAATAAGCCACCAGATAGATTGTTCTAGGCAATTTTTAGCAGTTAGCAAAAACTTTAAAACCATTAAAAAAATGAAAAAAATGAAAAAAATAATAACAACCTTAAAAGCACCTGCTCCTATTGGACCTTATAACCAAGCTATTTTAAGTGGAAATACTTTATATACATCTGGGCAAATTGCTTTAAACCCAAATAACGGTGAACTAGTTTTAGATTCTATAGAAGAAGAAACAAAACAAGTAATGGAAAACCTAAAAGCTGTATTAGAAGCAGCAAAAATGACATTTGAAAATGTAATAAAAGCCTCTATTTTTATTGCTGATATGCATCAGTTCTCTAAAATTAATGCTGTTTATGGCGCATATTTTAATGAAGAAACCGCACCTGCCAGAGAAACAGTTGAAGTTGCAAACTTACCTAAATTTGTAAATGTAGAAATAAGTATGATTGCTGTTTTGTAGACAATAGGCAGTAGGCAAGACTAAAAAAATGTAACTAAAAAAACCTGATAGAAAATTAATGCTATCAGGTTTTGTATTTTACTTGAAATTAACGATTACTATAAAGTAGCAGCGTATTCAATTAAGTCAACAATTTTAGTTGAATATCCCATTTCGTTATCATACCAAGAAACAACTTTTACAAAGTTATCGTTTAAAGCAATACCTGCTTTCGCATCGAATATTGACGTTCTTGTATCTCCTACAAAATCTTGAGAAACCACTAATTCTTCTGTGTAACCTAAAACACCTTTCATTGGTCCACTTTCTGAAGCAGCTTTCATTGCAGCACAAATTTCTTCATAAGATGCTGCTTTTTCTAACTTTACAGTTAAATCGACTACAGAAACATCCATAGTAGGTACTCTAAAAGCCATACCTGTTAATTTTCCATCCATTGCTGGAATTACTTTTCCTACTGCTTTTGCAGCACCTGTAGAAGAAGGAATTACGTTACCTAAGGCAGAACGCCCACCTCTCCAGTCTTTCATTGAAGGACCATCAACCGTTTTTTGTGTTGCTGTAGTTGCGTGTACAGTTGTCATTAAACCTTCTACAATACCAAAGTTGTCATTTAAAACTTTAGTTATTGGTGCTAAACAGTTTGTTGTACAAGATGCATTAGAAAAGATTTTTTGATCTGCTTTTAATTCTGTATTATTTACTCCCATTACAAACATTGGTGTATGGTCTTTAGAAGGTGCAGATAATACTACTTTTTTTGCTCCAGCCTCTAAGTGCTTGCTAGCAGTTTCTTCTGTTAAGAAAAAACCTGTAGATTCAATTACATATTCTGCTTCTACTTCATCCCATTTTAAATCTGCTGGGTTTCTTTCTGCTGTAATTCTAATTTCGTTTCCGTTTACAACTAACTTGCCGTCTTTTACCTCTACAGTACCATCAAATTTACCGTGAACAGAATCGTATTTTAACATGTATGCTAAATAATCTACATCTAATAAATCATTAATTGCAACAACTTGCACGTTATCTCTTAAAACTGTTTGTCTGAAAGCTAATCTTCCTATTCTACCAAATCCGTTAATTCCTACTTTTATCATTATATTCTTAATTTAAAATGTTATGTGGTCATAATGTCAGACACACGTATTAATTCTTCGTTTATTTCTGATTTTCCTTTTACAGCCTGCTCTATAGGAGTAACTGCAATTTTATCATTTAAAAGGCCAACCATATAATTCGATTTTCCTTTTATTAAATCTTCTACTGCCCTTACACCCATTCTACTTGCTAAAACTCTATCGAAGCAAGATGGTGAACCTCCTCTTTGCATATGACCTAAGACAGATACTCGAACATCATATTCTGGCATGTGTTCGTTTACATAATCTTTTAGTTCAAAAACATTTTTACCCGTTTTATCACCTTCTGCAACAACCACAATACTTGAAGATTTACCTGACTGCTTACTTCTATGCAAAGAATCTATCAAACGCTCTAAACCTAAGTCTTCCTCAGGAATTAAAATTTCTTCGGCTCCTGCTCCTACTCCAGCATTTAACGCCAAATGTCCTGCATCTCTACCCATAACCTCGATAAAAAACAAACGATTATGAGAAGAAGCTGTATCTCTAATTTTATCAATAACTTCTACAACCGTATTAAGCGCTGTATCGTATCCTAAAGTATGAGACGTGCCAAATATATCGTTATCAATTGTGCCCGGAATTCCCATTATCGGAAAACCGAACTCTTCGTTAAAAATTAATGCTCCCGTAAAAGTTCCATCACCGCCAATGGTAACAATAGCATCTATTTCTGCAGCTTTCAATGCATCATATGCTTTTTGTCTACCCTCTTTGGTCATAAATTCTTTTGACCTTGCCGACTTTAAAAAAGTACCTCCTTTATTAATAATACCTTTTACACTTCGTGCATCAAGATTTGTAAAATCTCCTTCAATCATTCCTTGGTAACCCCTGTATATACCTATACATTCTATTTTGTAATAGGCACAAGTTCTTACTACAGATCTAATTGCTGCGTTCATCCCTGGAGAATCCCCTCCAGATGTCATGACTCCTATTTTCTTAATTTTATTCATAATTTATGATGTAAATTTACTACTTTTTGGGCATTTAAAATAATAAAATTACGAAAACGATTTAGCCTATAATCCCTTATTTTTAAAGGAATACAATACATTTAACACGAAAAGGTTTGCGCTTTTTTTATCATCTTAATTGTAAAAAACTTTACCCGAAAGTTAACTGACTAATTTCCTTCAAAATTAATCAAATTATTTCTTTTGGGTTGTAAAGAATCTTTTTCAATTGGTTTTTTCTTTTTGATTTCTTTTTCTTTTTTTAATCCGATTTTAGAAAGTAAACCTGAGAACGTGTTAAAATTTACCTGATAAGATAAACCTACACCTTGTGTATAGCCTTCTTCTTGTTGAGAGTATTGAATTTCGTTTTGACGATTAAAAATAACCCCTCTAAAATTGCCTTCTGGATTCAATAACACCTCGACTTTTACTTCACCTATAACACTCGATTGTGTTTCAGAACCAACTGGTACGCCTACTTTACCGTTAATTATAACTCTATCGCTTACNTGTGTACTTACAGATAAATCNACCTGATTATCGATATTTAAACGATCTACATCATTTACTTCTCCTTGTTGGTAATCTAAGCCCAATTGAAACTTACTATTTGGGTTATTTAACAGACTTGAAAACGCACCAGCAATAGCACTTGAAGCTGTACCTGCTAATGTATTATTAACATCGAAACTTACCCTATCTGGATTTCTAAATGAACCAAAAGCTAATAACGATATAAATTGAGTTGTTTTTTCATTCACATTATTATCATTTAAAACAAACTCTAACTCACTTGCAATGGTAGGATCTACATTAGTTAATTGAATATCTAATTCTTGTTTAGAATCGAATAAGCCTCCTGTTATTCTCGTTACTAAATCTATTTCTTCTTTTCTACTGGTATTAAAATTTTGCAATAAGACTCCTGGATTTGCTTTGGCTTTATAAATTGCGGTAACATCTAAATTTGCTTCATAAGGGTTACCATTCCAAGACACTGTACCTCCTTTTTGTATGATAAAAGGTTTGTTAATGATGCCTCCATATTTAAAATCGTAAACTCCACTGTCTATTCTATAATCTCCAAACATGTCGAACTTTCCTCTGGTATTAATTCGTATTTGAAGATTACCAGAACCTCTACCTGTTAATTGACTTCCATTCTCTTCATCAATCACAACCTGTGCTTGTGCATCTTTGGTTACTTCTAAGTCGATATTCAAATCTAAACCTTTAATAGCTTCTTTTGCCAATTCTCTTTGTCTTTCTTCTGTATTTGTTTTATCTGTTTTAAAATGAATTAAACTATAACTATCTACGGTTTCTACATCTTTTAAAGGCACTACAAATGTTGTGTTGGGATTTGTTTTTGCGTTTATACCAATCGTTAATTGATCTGTTAAACCTGTTATAGAAGCAGATCCATCTATAAAAGCAGTACCATAATACAAGGCTTCTTCTGAATTTTTTGTATCTAATACTACTAAATTATTGGTAATAATTTCTAAATCTAAAAACCATTGTTCAAAATTTTGATGTGTTATACTACCTAAAAAATTACCTTTCGATTTATATTTTGTGTCGATTAACTTAATATCCTCTAAAATAAATGATTGTTGATCTAAAGAAATCGTCGCATCTCCATCAAAATCATAATCCACATTTAAATAAGGGAATGTTAAACCTGCATTTTTAAGTGTTAAGGCTCCTTCCATATCCGGATTTCTTAAAAATCCTCTTAAATAAAAATTCCCAGACACATCACCTCTTATAGAAGAAATAACATCTTGACCTAAAGGGCTAAAGGCTTCTAAATTATAATCTTCTAAAAACACTTCTAAATCGATAATTGGTCTTGTATTTGAAAAATCTAAAACTCCTTTTGCAGCAATACTCTTTACTTTTTCATTTTTTATCGATAAGCCTACATCATACTTTTCAAAAGAATTATCTCCAATAATGTTAATCGCTAAATCGCCTTGTTTAAAATCATTTACTTGAAAATCTTTGATAATTAAAGTGGCTTCTGGTTTATAAATACTTTCGTCTTGTTTAAAATCTAAATTACCAGATACTCTGCCTCGTAAAGCCAAACTGTCTATTTCTGGCAAAAAACTCTGTAACCTTACTTTTGTAAAATCTGCAGATAAATTCTTTTCTGAATCTCCTTTTAAACTTCCTTTAAATTTAATTTCTTGCTGGCCAGAAACCAATTTAAATTGACTAAAATTGAACTCCTTATTTTTTAAATCGAAAATTATTTTATCGGTGTTTTGTTGATCAGGATTAATATTCCAGGCTGTATTTTTGAGTACAAATGTCGATTTTTCAAACCCTAAAACAGATTTTTTATCTTCATTNATCGTATAAAAAAAATCTAAATTAAAGTTTTCTTTATTTTTTAAACCTCCATTAAATTCTGATTTAAAAAACAAGGTATCATTTTCGGTTTTGTTGATAAGGTTTAGTTTTGATGCTTGGTAGTATTTGGTGTTTACTTCTGATGCCGTTAAATGCGAATTGTAAAACGGATTCTGATTATCTGTACGCAATAAAATATCTTTTAATTCGTTGCCATAAATATTAATTCTTGGTGATGAAAACGTAACTTTTAATTGATTTTTGTTCGATGCTATTTTCCCTTTTAATCTTGTATTATCATCAATATACACCTCTGGAAAAAAAACATTGACCACCTGATTGTAAATCGTAAAATCGAAATCTACAAACTGGTTTTGAGCTACTTTATAAGGTTGATAATTGGTATAAATACTACCCAAAGCATTTTGTGCAACCTCAGAGAATTCTGAAAAGGTAAAATTACCAGTAATATAACCTTTTGCAATATCTTCGGATACTAATTCTATCGTTTTAATGCTATCTTTTAATGACGATAAAACTTCGAATTCTTTAAAACTAAACTCTTCTTTTTGATTGGTATAAAATACGTCTTTAAAAACAGCGTTTCCTACAATATCATCGAGAGAATTTCCTTCAATATCTAATTCAATTATTCCTTTTAAATTGGCAATGCTATCTCTTGTAAAAAGATTGGTTTCTTTTAAGTTTAAATAGGCAATTTCTGACTTAAAATCGAATTTTCTAATTTTTGATGATAAATCTGCCAAACCATTAAATTTCATTTTAAAGTTTTGATCCTCAATAGTTAACTCTCCATTAAACTTGTTATTTTGATATTGCCCATTTGCAGAAATGGTGTTATAAGTATAATTTTTAAATTGAAATTCAGAAATATCACCTACAAATTTAGTGTTAATATTTTCTAGTTTAAAACCGCTTCCATTTACATCACCAACCAATGATATTTTACCAAATAAAGGATCGTTAAAAAATGCTCCAATATCAAAGTTTTTCAATGCTAGTTTACCATCATAGGTTGCATAATCAATATTGTCTATATTCGAGATTTGTAAATCTGAAATTGCGGCACCTATCTGTGAATTAATATTAGTATCTGCCTGGATTTGTTCTGGTGTAACTTTTACAAATCCTTTAACCGTAAACCTACCCAATTTATCGAATTCTGAAGGTAAATTTTTACCTAAAACATTTGGTAAAACTGCTCTTAACCCATTATACGTTGCTGTTAAATTATCTAAATTACCTTCAAAAATAAAGCCTCTTTCTGTGTTTACTGAATTTACAAAAGACAGATTGCCTTTTACTTTTAAGCCCTTTTGCGAAAATAAATCTAAATTATCTACTCCGAAATTGTTTAAATTTCCATTAAGTTTTCCTGTTAAGGTAAGAATATCATTACCATTTAACTCATTGTAAAATTTCTTGATATCAGAAATAGCAATGTTACTTTTATCGAAATTAGCGTCTATTTGTACTTTATTGTTAAAATCTGCTAAATCTTCTCTTTTGTACCTAAAATGAATATCTGCTTTTATGGCTGTATTTTTTGTTTCTAAAGTGGTTTTTACAAAAT
>P_2C_Liq_3_UnCtyDRAFT_100109_pt1 | contig 23005 bp, 17 predicted proteins | sample Pon2CUnioCityCA_3_FD_9720 | JGI IMG/M metagenome (IMG submission 9720)
ACCTTGCTGTAAAACGATTTAAAATTCCACAAATAATTGCATTTGGAGTTTTTTTCATATCATTTTTAACTTTAGGTGTTTCTATTTATTTAGAAACAAAATCCGATAGAGAAAATTCGACGTCAAAACAAGCCGAATTAGATGCAGTGAAGTGGGAAAAAACCTATAAAAAATATGAAAACTACAAGCAGCCAAGAATTGTAGCTGTAAAAGCCGATGTTGCTATTTATCCGAAGAAAAGAACATACGAGGCGAGTGCAATTTATACGATGGTAAATAAAACAGATGCGCCTATAGATAGCGTTTTTTTAAATCATAATTCGTTAGAAAATACATTTGAGTTTAACAAACCCAATAATTTGGTTTTAGAGGATACTGTTTTTAATTTCGATATTTATACCTTCGATAAGGCTATAATGCCTGGAGATTCTTTACAGTTAACCATCCACGTAAAGAGTAAAGAAAACTCAACCTATCAGCGTAAATCTCCAATAATCGAAAACGGAACATTTATCAATAACTTTACAATGTTTCCTTCTTTAGGGTACTCTTCTCAAGGAGAATTGACGGATAATAAAACCCGTAAAAAATACGATTTACCACCAAATAATTTACGTCCTCATCCAACAGATTCTACAGCTTTAGGGAATACGTATATTTCTAAAGATTCAGATTGGATAGATTTCGAAGCAACTGTGTCTACATCAAAAGACCAAATAGCAATTGCTCCTGGATATTTACAGAAGGAGTGGGTTAAGGATGATCGAAAGTATTTTCATTACAAAATGGATAGCAAAATCTTAAACTTTTATGCTTTCAATTCTGCCAGATATGAAGTAAAAAAAGAAATGTATAAAGGCATTAGTTTAGAGATTTACTATCACAAACCTCATACTTATAATTTAGATAGAATGATGAAAGGGATGAAAGCTTCTTTAGATTATAATGAAAAATATTTTAGTCCTTATCAACACAAACAACTCAGAATTTTAGAGTTTCCAAGAACATTCGGAACCTTTGCGCAATCTTTTGCAAATACAATTCCGTTTTCTGAAGGTTTTGGTTTTATTGCTGATGTAGATGATGAAAATGATAATGGCGTAGATTATCCTTTTAGTGTAACTGCACATGAAGTTGCACATCAATGGTGGGCACATCAAGTAATAGGAGCAGATGTTTTAGGCGCTACAATGTTGTCTGAAAGTTTATCGGAATATGTTTCTCTAAAAATTTTAGAACATCAAAATGGAAAATCAAAAATGCGTACTTTTTTAAAGGATGCTCTAGATAGTTACTTGGTACAAAGAACTTTTGAGAGTAAACGCGAAAAGCCATTGATGTATAATGATGGGCAAGGATATATTCATTATCAAAAAGGGTCATTAGTGTTTTATGCGTTAAGCGACTATATAGGTGAAGAAAAACTAAATGGAGCTTTAAAAAGATATGTAGAAAAGGTTAAGTTTCAAGAAGCACCCTATACTACATCTGTAGAAATGGTCAATTACATCAAAGAAGTTACTCCAGATACCTTGCAGTATGCAATTCACGATATGTTTGAGACCATTACACTCTATAAAAATAGAATTTTAGATGTAAAATCAACGGAACTAGAAAATGGAAAATACCAAGTAGATATTGAGTTTGAAGTTGTAAAATACAGAAATGATGAAAAAGGGAAAAAGTTTTATGGTGATAAAGTAGGGGACACTTTAACTTATACATCCGAAAAAATGAAAAAGCCAATTTTATCAGTAAAATTACAAGATTATATTGATATCGGTGTTTTTGGCTCTGAGGAAGTTGATGGCGAAAAGAAAGAAGTAGAGCTGTATTTACAAAAACATAAAATAACGCAAATCAATAACAAAATAACCCTTATTGTCGATAAAAAACCCACAGAAGTTGGTGTAGACCCGTATAATAAATTAATTGACACGCAGTCTATGGATAATCGACAAAAGTTATAAAAAGCATAAAGCTATTTTTAATTTTTCCAGAAAATATGTTTTGAGTATACTAAAAAGGGGTTAAGTAATCGAGTATGAAATTATTGTAAAAAAAATTAAGTTATTATGTTTATATTTCAGTGAATAAACCGAAAGATAAATTCGTAGAGAGGTAAAAGAATTAATAGTATTTTTACAGCAGTTAACCAAAATTGAAGTCCATTAACTTGAAAAAATCTTTTATAAAAAAACGCTTTCAAAAAGTGTTAAAAGAAAAGGAACAGCTTAGAGAAATATCTCACGAAGAGGTATATACTGTTGGTATTATTGCTTCGAATGAAATATACAAGTGGATAAAAATTGAAAATGAAGTTGAAAAAATATTGGGTTTAGGAAACGTAAGAATATACAGTTACAGGCCCTTTAGTAAAATGGATGTGCCTTCTTATAAGTTTTTCACAGAAAAAGATTTTAATTGGAAAGGAGAACCCAAAAATAAAAATTTTAAGTCGTTTTTAGAAGAACCTCACGATTTATTAATCGGATATTTCAACAAAAATAACTTGTATTTAGAAAATGCTGTTTTACGCTCTAATGCTAAATTTAAAGTGGGCTTTGCAAAAGTGAACCATCACTTATATGATATGGAAATAGCAGAATATCCTACAAAAATAGAAAGTTTTTTATTAGAGTTAAAAAAATACTTAATCATTCTAAAAAAGCTAAAAAATTAAACTTTAGAGTAAAAGTTGTGTTTTCTATAGCATAGCCATTTTTTTTACAAAAAAATCAACTTGAAAATTGTAATTTTGCCGCTTTAAAATAAAAAATAATGCAAAAATTTATTGGTACTGGTGTTGCTTTGGTTACTCCTTTTAAAGAAGATCTATCTGTTGATGTTGATGCACTCATAAACTTAGTAAATTTTAATGTCGAAAACGGTACAAATTACCTAGTAATTAATGGCACAACTGGTGAGAGTGCAACCATAACTAAAGAAGAGAAACAACAGATTATTGATGTTATAATCAAAACCAACAATAAACGTTTGCCTTTAGTTTTAGGAGTAGGAGGCAACCATACTTTAGAAGTTGTGAAAGAACTAAAAACCAGAGATTTTACTGGAATTGATTGTATTTTATCTGTAGCACCTTATTATAGCAAACCAACTCAAGAAGGGTTTTATCAACATTACAAAGCGCTTGCAGAAGCAACAGATTTACCCATTATTTTATACAATGTTCCTGGTAGAACAGCTAAGAACATAGAGCCAGCAACCACTTTGCGTTTGGCTAAAGACTATAAGAATATAGTAGGTGTAAAAGAAGCGGGTAACAACCAACAACAGTATTACACTTTATTAAAAGGCAAACCAGATGATTTCTTAGTTATTTCTGGTGATGATGATTTAGCCTTGGGTGTTACGTTGGCTGGTGGTGCTGGGGTTATTTCTGTAATCGGTCAAGCATTTCCAAAAACGTTTTCTAAAATGATACAATTAGGATTGGAAGGAAAAAATAAAGAAGCCTATGAAATTCATTTTAAATTGATGGACGTTATTGACTACATTTTCGAAGAAAACAATCCTGCAGGTATTAAAACTGTGTTACAAGAATTAGGTATTTGTAAAAATGAGGTGCGTTTGCCATTAGTAAAGGCTAGTTTAGCTTTGCATACCAAAATAGCTAATTATGTGAAGACCTTTTAGATTTAAAAAAGAAATAAGAATCTTTAAAAACTATTCTTAACAAACTTTTAGCAACAATTTATCTTTGTTTATAATCTTTTTTATGGATTATTGCACAGTAATTTAGATGATAGTCAATTATTTTATCAAAGCAAGTTGCAGTTGATGAATTTAGCTTTGAACAAATGACTAACTTCTAAAAGAGAAGATGTATTTATGCCAAAATAAATACTTTTATTATCCACAATTAATTAGTAATTTTGCCCGATGCAAAAAATTAAACATTTAGCGTATTTAATAGCGTTTAGCTTATTGTTATTCTCTTGTGGAGAATATCAAAAAGCACTAAATAAAGGTACTGTTGAAGAGCAGTACAAAATGGCTGTGAAATTGTATGAAACTAAAAAGTATGCCAAAGCGTTACGTTTGTTTGAAAAAGTTACCCCTGCTTATAGAGGAAAACCGCAAATGGAGCGTGTGCAATATATGGTTGCACAATCTAATTTTAACATAAAAAATTATACAGAATCAGCTTATTATTTTGATCGTTTTACAAAAAACTACACAAAAAGTTCTAAAAGAGAAGAAGCTGCTTTTTTATCAGCATATAGCTATAAATTAGCATCACCAGTTTTTAGTAAAGATCCTACGGATACCAACAAAGCTTTAGAAGCGTTTCAAAACTTTATTACCACTTATCCCGATTCAGATAAAATTGATGAAGCAAATCAACATTACAAAGAATTAAGATATAAGCTTCAGAAAAAATACTTCGAAATTGCCAAAACATATTATACTACTTCAGATTACGATTTAAGAAATTACAAGGCTGCAATTCAGGCTTTTGATAATCTTTTATCAGATTATTTAGGCTCTGAATTTAAAGAAGAGGCTTTGTTATATAGATTAAAATCAGCACATGATTTCGTATTAAAAAGTACAGATAGAAGAAAGTTTGATAGAATTAAAGATGCTATTGAAGCTTATGATAAGCTAAAAAGAAATTTCCCAGAATCTCAATATATGGAGGAAGCTAATGAAATGTTAGCAACCCTCAAAAAAGAAGAAATAAGAATTGATGGGCTTATCGAAGAAATGAAAGCATTAGAATTAAAGAGAGCAGAACAAAACGTAAAAGAGAAATAACATATTATGGATTATAAAGATACAGAAGCGGCTATAAGTACAATTACTTATAACAAAGACCAAATTGAAGCGTCAACTCAAAATATTTATGAGGCAATATCAATTATTGCAAAAAGAGCAAATCAAATTAATGCTGATTTAAAGAAAGAATTGGTTGATAAATTAGATGAGTTTGCAACGTATAATGACAGTTTAGAGGAAGTTTTCGAAAATAAAGAACAAATAGAAGTTTCTAAATTTTACGAACGTTTACCAAAACCAACCGCACTTGCTGTTGATGAGTGGTTAAAGGGTAAAGTATATCATAGAACTCCTGAAGAAGAATAATGTCTGTTTTAGCTGGTAAGAAAATTCTATTAGGTATTACTGCTGGCATAGCTGCATACAAAACAGCTTCTTTAGTCCGTTTATTTATAAAATTAGGCGCAGATGTCAAAGTTATCATGACACCTGCGTCTAAAGATTTTATAACACCTCTTACATTATCTACACTTTCTAAAAACCCAGTTCATTCTACTTTTTATGACAAAGAAGATGAAAACGAATTGTGGAACAATCACGTAGATTTAGGCTTATGGGCAGACTATTTTTTAATAGCCCCTGCAACAGCCAATACACTCTCTAAAATGGCAAATGGTACGTGCAATAATCTACTATTAGCAACCTATTTGTCTGCAAAATGTCCAATTTATTTTGCACCAGCTATGGATTTAGACATGTATATTCATCCATCAACAAAAAACAGTTTAGAAAAATTACAAAGTTTTGGCAATGTAATGATTCCTGCAACTTCAGGCGAATTGGCAAGCGGTTTGGTAGGAGAAGGTAGAATGGCAGAGCCTGAAGATATTGTAACATATATAGAAAATGATATTTTATCGAAATTACCTTTAAAAGGGAAAAAAGTATTAATCACTGCAGGGCCAACATATGAAGTTATAGATCCCGTTCGTTTTATAGGCAATCATTCTTCAGGGAAAATGGGTTTTGCAATTGCAAAGGCAGCTGCAAATTTAGGCGCAGAAGTTTTTTTAATTTCAGGACCAAGTCATCAACAAATACATCATTCTTTTGTAAAAAGAGTAGATGTTGTTTCTGCAGATGATATGTACAAAGCCGCACATCAATATTTTAATAAAGTAGATATTGCCATTTTAGCAGCGGCAGTTGCAGATTATAAGCCAAAAAATATTGCCAATCAGAAAATAAAAAAGAAAGATGCAACGTTAACTATGGAGTTAACACCAACAAAAGATATTTTAGCATCATTAGGAGAAATTAAAACACACCAATATTTAGTCGGTTTTGCATTAGAAACAAACAATGAAATTGAAAATGCAAAAAGTAAAATTAAGCGTAAAAATTTAGATGCTATTGTGTTGAACTCTTTGCGAGATAAAGGGGCTGGTTTTGCAACAAACACAAATAAAATTACTATTATTGATAAAAATTTGAATGAAAAATCATTTGAGTTAAAAACAAAAGTTGAAGTTGCAGAAGATATTTTGAATGAAATTATAAAAAAAATAGCTTAATTCTTAACGCTTCGAGCATTACAGAATTCAAAACAAATTTTGAATGAAAGTAGTGAACGGAGTTCTCGAATGGTTAAAAAGTTAGGTCTCGACTGCGCTTAACTAGAGCAGTAAAATTAAATTAAATGCGTAAAATAATATTTCTTATTTGTTTATTGTTAGCTATTGCGAATGTAAATTCTCAAGAACTAAACTGTTTGGTTAATATAAATTACGAGCAAATAGCAGGTTCGAATAGACAAGTTTTTACAACGCTACAAACTGCACTTACAGAATTTATCAATCAAACAAAATGGACGAACAGGATTGTACAAACCGAAGAAAAGGTAGATTGTGCAATGAATATTATTATCACATCAAGAGATAATAATACCTTTACAGCTACTTTGCAAGTACAGTCTACAAGACCAGTATATGGGTCGTCATATTCTACACCACTTTTAAATTTAAGAGACAACGATTTTACATTTAAATACAACGAATTCGATCCTTTGTTCTATAATAGAAACTCTTTTGATAGTAACTTAATTTCTACTATGGTTTTTTACGTTTACGTAATTTTGGGGGTTGATGCTGATACTTTTGCTAAATATGGGGGAGATTTTGAATTAAAAGAGGCGCAAAACGTAATGTTACAGGCGCAACAAAGTGGAATATCTTCTTGGCAAAATGTGGTAGGGAAACAAAACCGTTTTTTGTTGATTGACAATTTATTGGCTCCAAAACTAAAAGTATATCGTGATGTTTTGTATGATTACCATATTAAAGGCCTAGATAATTTTGCAAATAACAAAGAATTTGCAAAACAGACTATTGAAGATAGTGTCTTAAAAATGCAGAATATTTTTAATAAAACTGTCGGTAATTATTTAATACGATTGTTTTTTGATGCCAAAGCAGATGAAATTGTAAATATTTATACTGATGGCCCAAAAACCAGAAAACCATACGACTTAGTAGAATCGTTACGCAAAATTTCTCCAAACAATAATTCTAAGTGGAGAAATATTGAGTAATTATATGGCTTAACTCGTATAATTCAATCTAAATTCTCTTATGAAAAGAAGTTGTTTAGATTTATAATCAGAATTTTATCTCTATAAAAATGCATGCAAGTACCCATGGGGCTGTAGGAATTGCTATTATAACTACTATCTATATCATTACTAAAAGCGAAAGAAAAACTTTTATTATTGGTGGTACGCTTGCCTTTATTTCGCATTATCTTTTAGATTTTATTGGTGAGTCTCCCTATAAGTCTATGCAAGAAATGCTATTAATTGAAGTTGCTTTGTATTTGTGGTCTCTTATATTTTATGGCTAATCTTATGGATTATGTTGATAAGAAAATGTATTTATCAATTTTTCTGCCTAAAGAATATCCTTTTACCTATTATTTTCATTCTAAAAATCAAGTNCTAATTCCAATAAGCTATCAAGTCACAATTATAGCAGCAATCTTTTCTGGTCTTCTTATTAGTCTTTGTTTTTTATTGTTAAAGTTTAGAAAGAGAGCTCTTGGGTAATCAATTTTTATTTTCTAATTGAACGGTATAACTTTTACTACAATAGCATTTTTTTACATTGTACCTTCAATAATTATTCACTAATTTTAAACTTTAAAAATTAGCGAGCTTGCTTACACAACTATCTATACATAACTATGCGTTAATCAATCAATTATCAATCGATTTTGATAAGGGATTGTCGATCATTACAGGAGAAACTGGTGCAGGAAAATCGATCTTATTGGGGGCTTTAGGTTTGGTGTTGGGGAATAGAGCAGATTTATCCTCTCTAAAAGATACATCAACAAAATGTGTGGTTGAGGCAAAAGTGGCAATTGCCAATTATAATTTAGAAGATTTTTTTGAGGCATCCGATTTAGATTATGAAGCAGAAACCATTATTAGAAGAGAAATTTTACCCTCAGGTAAATCGAGAGCCTTTATAAACGATACCCCTGTAAAGCTTTCTGTACTAAATGATTTAAGAACAAAATTGATTGATGTGCATTCTCAGCATCAAACTTTAGAGTTATCAGACAATAGTTTTCAGTTTTCTATTGTAGATGCTTTGGCAAAAAATCAAAATAAAATAGATTCTTACAAAAGAGGATTCGTAAAACTGAATCAACTTAAAAAAGAACTACAAGAGTTAGAATTAGCTCAAAAAGAGGCAAATCAGCAATACGACTATAATTTGCATTTGTTTAAAGAGTTAGAAGAAGCCAAGATTAAAGAAGACGAACAAGAGGTTTTAGAAGAAAAGCTAGAAAAACTCAATAATATCGAAGATATTAAACTCAACTTATCAGAAGCTTTAGAAATTTCAATTAACGAAGAAATTGGTGTCCAAAACTTACTGAACACTTTAGAAAATCGATTGTTAAAAATCGCTTCTTTTTCATCAGAATATAAAGAAATTTCTGACAGAATTACCTCTGTAAAAATTGAGGTTGATGATATTATTAATGAGTTAGAAGACGCGAACGAAAGTGTAGATTTTAATCCGAATGAAATTGAAGAGTTGAATGATAGACTACAATTATTATACAACCTACAAAAAAAACATTATGTAGATTCTAACCCAGCATTGTTGTCTATTTTAGATGAATTATCAGAAAAGGTAAGTCAGGTAGAAAATGCAGAAGAAACCATCAACAATAAGAAAAAAGAGATTGAGGATGTGGCTCTTAAATTAGATCAAGTTGCCCATTTAATTACCAAAAGTAGAGCTATAGCAGTACCTAAATTAACCAAACAATTGCAATTTTTACTAGCTGATTTAGGGATGGAGAACGCTCGTTTTTCCATCAAAATAAAACCAACTTCCAATTATTTTTCTAACGGAAAAGACGAATTAGAATTCTTGTTTTCTGCCAATAAAGGGGGAAATTTTGGCGAGTTAAAAAAAGTAGCTTCTGGAGGTGAATTGTCAAGAATAATGTTAGCAGTAAAAACAATATTATCAGAAAACACCCAATTACCAACCATAATTTTCGATGAAATAGATACAGGCGTTTCTGGAGAAGTTTCTAATAAAATAGCAGCGATTATGCAGCGAATGAGTAAGAACATGCAAGTAATTGCCATTACACATTTGCCACAAATAGCATCAAAAGGAATAAATCATTACAAGGTATTTAAAAAAGAAGTTAAGGGGGTTACTACAACCAATTTAAAGCTACTTTCATCTGAAGAACGAATTTTAGAAATTGCAGAAATGTTAAGTGGAAAAGATATCTCAGAGTCTGCACTAACGCACGCAAAAGAACTTTTAAATTAACAAAATGACTGACGATAGTAAAGCAGAAGATTTATTTTTTGAGGCAGATAGTTTAATTGATGATAATCAAATTAAAGAGGCAAAGGAACTTTTAAATGAATTACTCAACGACTATCCAGATTATGGAAGAGCCCATAATCATTTAGGATGGTTATATTCTGTTAAATTTAACAACCACCCCAAAGCAAAAAATCATTTAGAACTGGCATTGAAATTTTCTCCAGATTATATGGGAGCCTATTCTAACTACGCTTATCTATTATTAGAAATGAATAAGTATGATGAATTGATAGAATTTGGAAAAAAATATGCAGATAAAGGTATCGCAGATGCAGGTACTCTTTATAATAAAATGGCACAAGCTTTCGAGCTTAAGGGAGAATTAATGGAAGCCTATAAATATTATAAATTGGCAATTAAAGGTGCAATAAATAATCAATTTTTGGAAGAATTATACGCATCAATAAATCGATTGAAAGGAAAAATGACACTATTTCAAAAACTAAGTCTCATTAATAAAAACTAGTTTTTTAGTCAATATAAAAGTGTTAATTTAAATGCAATTAAATACTTAAACAAAAGATAAACTACAAACGACTAAAATATGTACAACTTACTGAAAGGAAAAAAAGGAATTATTTTTGGCGCATTAAATGAGCAATCTATTGCATGGAAAGTTGCAGAAAGAGCACATGAAGAAGGCGCAACTTTTGTATTAACAAATGCACCAATTGCTCTAAGAATGGGGCAATTAAACGAATTAGCAGAAAAAACAGGGGCTCAAGTAATAGGCGCAGATGCCACTTCTATGGACGATTTAACTGCTTTAGTTGAAAAATCTATGGAAATTTTAGGAGGTAAAATAGACTTTGTTTTACATTCCATTGGTATGTCTATAAATGTGAGAAAAGGCAAACATTATACAGACCCAAATTACGATTTTACCACAAAAGGTTGGGATATTTCTGCAGTTTCATTCCATAAAGTAATGAATGTCTTGTACAACAAAAAAGCCATGAGCGAGTGGGGTTCTATAGTTGCGCTAACCTACATGGCTGCACAACGTGTTTTTCCCGATTATAATGATATGGCAGACAATAAAGCATTTTTAGAGAGCATTGCGCGCAGTTTTGGCTATTTCTTTGGTAGAGATCATAAAGTTCGTGTAAATACCATATCGCAATCGCCAACACCAACCACAGCAGGAAGTGGCGTAAAAGGTTTTGATGGTTTTATAGAATATGCAGAAAAAATGAGTCCTTTAGGAAATGCCACTGCTTTAGAATGCGCAGATTATACCATTTCGTTGTTTTCTGATTTAACTAAAAAAGTAACCTTACAGAATTTATTTCATGATGGTGGATTCTCAAATATGGGTGTTAGTGATCCAATTATGGAAAAATTTGAATAAAATTGTGAGCTTGAGAGCAGTTTAAAGCTATTTTTTTAGAAACTATTTCCTGCTTTCCATTATATCTTTTTATGCTGAATTCATTACAGCATCTTGCTTTTTAAAAAAAAGTAGTTTTAATAGTAATACAGATATTCAATCAATTCTAGCATAAAAAGGATGCCATTTCAATCAGGGTTAAACTTGTTTGTAAGCTTTTAGAAAACTTTAAAAACAGCTACTTTTAATAAAATGTAAAAATGCAAATCAATTTCGGTTTGCATTTTCTATTTTTGAATACTGAATACTGAATACTGAATATTTGAAACTATTTTTCTCCATAATAATCCCTGTGTATAATCGTCCAAAAGAAATTGACGAGTTGTTAGAGAGTCTTGTGCAACAAGATTTTAACGATTGTTTTGAAGTTTTAATTATCGAAGATGGTTCAATCCAAAAAAGTCATAAAATTGTAAAACACTATCAACATCAACTTGATGTGAAATATTTTTTTAAAGAAAACAGTGGAGCAGGAGCAAGCCGAAATTTCGGAATGCATAAAGCAAAGGGGAATTATTTTATTGTATTAGATTCAGATGTAATGGCACCTAAAGGATATTTGTCCGAAGTAAAAAAAGCATTAGAAAACCATTTTACGGATGCTTTTGGAGGACCAGATGCTGCCCATTCTAGTTTTACGCCGATGCAAAAAGCAATAAATTATTCTATGACCAGTTTTTTAACTACAGGAGGAATTCGTGGAAAAAAGAATGGAGTAGGGATGTTTCAGCTACGAAGTTTTAACTTGGGTTTATCAAAAAAAGCATTTGAAAGTACAAAGGGATTCTCTAAAATGAAAACAGGAGAAGACATCGATTTAACGTTTAGATTATGGGAAAACGGATTTAAAACCCAATTAATACCAGAAGCTTTTGTATATCACAAACGCAGAAGTACATTAAAACAGTTTTTTAAACAGACCTATGCTTTTGGCACAGCAAGACCCATTTTAAATAGAAAATATCCAGAAAGTGCCAAAATTACATTTTGGTTTCCTTCTCTGTTTATCTTCTCTTTTTGTATTGCTATTATAGCATTTTGCAGTAATTATCCGTTATTTATATACTTTTTCTTTGGTTATTTTTTAGCATTATTATTCGATTCATTTCGTCAAGGTTTTAATTTAGAAGTAGCATTTTTATCCATAGCAACAACATTAACTCAGTTTTTTGGTTACGGTTTAGGTTTTTTAAAAAGTCAGTTTTTTTCCAAAAAATAAAAGCTCCCAAATTCTTGAGAGCTTTTATAAATTTAAATTTTAGTGATTATTGTTTTTCAGGATTTAAAATACCTAAGATAAAACCATCAGTTAAATATTTTTTAGCCACCATTTGAATGTCTTCTTTGGTAAGCTCGTTAATTCGATCTTCAAAAGAAATAGCATCAGTAGCATCGTTTTTCATATAATCTATATTTTTAATTACATTTAACCAATACCTATTTCTCTTGACACTTTCCTGATGATCCAGTGTTTGTGCTTTTTTGGTTTTCATTAAATCTTCATCAGAAGGCCCATTTTTTGCCATATCTGCTACTTGAGCAATTGCAATATCTTTTAATTTATCTACGTTTTCTGGAGCACAAGGAAAAGAAATAGAAAAATTAAAACGTCCATAAGGCATTTTAGAAATACTAGCACTTGTTCTAGAAGAGTATACACCACCTTCTTCTTCTCGTAATTTTTCTGTTAATTTAATACCTACAATTTCACCTAAACTTTTAAAAGCTATAGCTTCTTTTTTATCATATTCTGTTTCTCCTTGATATATGATACGTACAGTACTTTTCGGATCTTTCCCTTTTTCAACAATTTTTGTATGAGTACCTTTCATAGGTCTAAAATCGGAAACTTTATACATTTCTTTAGCATTTTTACCAGGTAAGTTAGCAATATATTTCATAGCAAATTCTGCAAGTTTACGTTCATCAATATTTCCTACAAAATAAAAATTGAAATCTCCAGCATCTGCAAAACGTTCCTTATATTTTTCGTAGGCTAAATTGTAATCTGCAGCCTCATATTTTTCTGCTGATGGAAAACCTGTATAACGAGGATTATCAGCATTCATAAAATCAGACAATTCTTTTTGGAAAAAGAAACTTGGGCTAGCTAATAAATTACCTAAAAAGCTTTTACTTTTATTCATTGAAGAATTATATGCTTTTTTGTCTTTATTTAACGAAGTAAAATACAAATGTACTAACTGAAAAAGCTCTTCTAAATCTTTAGGTGATGCAGAACCATTAAAGCCCTCACTTAAAGCACCGATAAAAGGTCTAACATTTGCAATTTTTCCAGACATCATTTTTCTCATATCTGTTATACTATAACCGTTAACACCAGCATCTGTTAGGGCTCCATTAGCAAAAGATGTAGCTTTTAATTCTTCATCAGAATATAAAGAAGTTCCTCCATAACTGTAAGCAGTAAACAAAATTTCATCATTCTTAAAATCTGTTTTTTTGTAAGTTATTTTTGCTCCATTTTCTAAAACAAATGTTTTAGTCCCTAATTCATCATTTTTAGAAGCACCAACAATTTTTCCCATTGCTGGCAAATCTGTAATTAATGAAGCTGCCACTTCTTTTTCTACATAAGGTTTTAAATCTTTGATTTTAATAGCTTCTAAAGCATCTAAAACTTGTTGTTCTGTAACTAACTTTTTAGGGCCTGTAATAATAACTACTCTATTATCGTCATGAATATAATCTGCAATTACACCATTTACATCTTCTAAGTTTATAGTTGGTAATATTTTTTGATTGATATCATAAGTCCAAGCAATTCCTGGAATAGGGCTTTTGTTTAAAAAGTGATTTATATAAGAACCCACAATGCTACCAGATTCATTTTTCTCACGATCGTTATAGGCTTTTTCTAAACGAGATAAAACACTCTTTTTTGCTCTTTCTAATTCGCCTTTGGTAAAACCATAACGTTTAGCCCGCTCGCTTTCTTGTAACAAGGCTTCTAGACCTTTTAATTGACCATCAGCACTGGTATTTGCAATAGATTGATAAGCTTCTCTGTTTTTAGCATAAGTACCTCCATGATAGCTAACACCAAAGATAAAAGGAGGATTTTCTCCATTTGCTAATTCTTCTAATCGATTATTAAGCATTTGGGCAAATAAAGATTCGATTATTGATTTTTTATATGCAGCAACGGTTTCGGTAGGTTTGGTATCTTCATAATCTTTATACATTACCTGAACTCTAGCAAAAGGAGATTCTTTATCTGCCTCAATGGCTACAAAAGTTTCGTCATGATTTTCTATCGAGTAAGAAGGTCTTTCTCTTGGGTTTTCAGAAATAGGCACATCACTAAAGTATTTTTTAATTTTAGCTTCTAGTGTAGCGACATCTACATCACCAACAGCAATAACTGCCATCAAATCTGGCCTATACCAATCTTTTTGAAAACGTCTAATACTTTCATAAGAAAAGTTTTTAATACTTTCTTCTGTACCTATAGGTAATCTTTTAGCGTATTTTGAGCCATACATCATTTTAGGTAAGTATTGCTCCATCATTCTGCTATCTGCTCCTCTTCTAGATCTGTATTCTTCTAAAACTACACCACGTTCTTCATCAATATCTTTATCTTCAAGTAAGGCACTACCTGCCCAATCTCTAATAATTTGAAAACCTTTGTCTAATTTTGCATCATCATCACTTGGAATTGGTAAAATATATACGGTTTCGTCAAAACCAGTATAAGCATTTAAGTCGGCTCCAAATTTTACACCAATAGATTGCAAGTAGTCTATTAATTCGTTCTTTTGAAAATTTTTGGTTCCGTTAAAATTCATGTGTTCCATAAAATGCGCTACACCTAATTGATCATCATCTTCTAAAATAGAACCGGCATTAATTGCCAAGCGCAATTCTACTTTGTTTGCGGGTTTGCCATTATTTTTTATATAATAGGTTAAGCCATTAGATAGTTTACCCATTTTAATACTAGCATCAATAGGTATTTTTTCAGATACAACTTCTTCTTTTACAATCTTTTCGACTTTTTTACTTGTTTCTACAACCTTTTTCTGTGAATCACATGAGGTCATAAAAATGGTAAAAAAAATAATAAATAGGATTTTTTTCATAGTTATAAGGGTTAAATTAATTATAAGTAAAGCTAATGTAGCCATTTTCGATAGCTTTAAACTAATAAATTAGTTTAAATTTTAAACATTAACATTTTTTAAAGAAAAATTAACAATATCAAACTAAATTTACGTTTCGTTTAGAATTTTAGGTATTCAAAAAGTATTAATTCCTAAGCACTAAAATTGCAAAAACCCATAAAAAAGTACTGTTAAAAAAAATGAAAATTATCTTTTTAAACCTGAGAAAAGAATAATATATTTGAAATCCTTAAAGAGCATAGATTTTGTTAATTTAATCCATAAAAATAAAGTGTATACAGATATTTTATATTAAAAAAATATAGAAGTTTTTTATGCAATTATCATTTAAAAAAAAGAATAAGATTTTTACCAATAAAGCTATGATGTTTACCTCATTCCCCATCTCAAAAAAACAATATGAAAGAATTTAAAGGATATAATCAAGAAGATTTTTTTGAGGATACCTATAAAATTGATATCAGACAAGAAATTGAAAAATACCTTTATTACTGGAGATGGTTTGTGTTTGCTATCTGTTTTGCTTTTGTTTGCGCCTTCTTATATATGAAATATACGCCTCAGCAATTTAGTGCTTCTGCGTATATTATGATAAAGGACAATTTAAAATCGGGTATTTCTGATGAGTTAAAAGCGGTTTCCGATTTAGGAATAGTAGGAACCAGTTCTACAAACAATCCTGAAAATGAAATTTTTATCATAAAGTCAAGAAAAATTGTAGGCAAAATGGTAGATTCTTTAGAACTAAATATTAGTTATTTTAAAGAGGGTAATATCAATAATATAGAAGCATATAAGAATAGTAGTGTTCAAATAAAATTCTTAAATAAAGATGATGTATACCATGCTATAGATACTGCTTTTGTGGTTTCTTTTTCAAACAACGAGAGGTTTTATTTAAAAAATACCGAAGGGGAAGTTTTACAAGATGTTTATTTTGATGAAATTATAGAAAGTAAAAAATTGGGACAGTTTAAAATCTCAAGAAATAACTTAAACACTGAATTAACAGAAGACGATCAAGAGATTTTAGTGGTTATAAAACCTCGAAAAGATGTGGTGAGTTCTTACGCTTCAAGAATTCAAATAAGTGAAATAAGTGAAGATTCAAGTATTTTACATTTAAGTATAGTAGATCGAAATAAATTTAAAGCAGAAAATATTTTAGATGAGTTAATTAAGCAATATAATTTAGATGCTGTTATAGACAAAAATATTGTTTCCAAAAAAACCAAAGATTTTATTGATGTAAGATTAAAAAGTGTAGGTGTAGAATTAGGCTTAATTCAAGATAATTTAAAGGACTACAAAAACGATTTTGGAATTAGTGGTTATTCAAAAGAAAGTGAGATGGTATTGGAATCAATTTCTAAAACTGATGGTCAAATCATCCAACTAAAAACACAATTAAGTTTGGTAAAATGGGCGCAACATGAGATTTCTGCACAATCTACTGAATATGAAATACTTCCGGCTAATCTTGGGTTTTCAGATGAAATCACTTCGAAATCTATAGACGACTTTAATCAATTAGTACTAGAACGATTTAAATTAGAAAGAATTGCTGGAGATAAAAACCCTAATTTGATTGCCTTAGAAAAACAAATTAAGGTGTTAAAGAAAAATTTAGAATCAAATTTAAGAAATTTAAAACAATCAATTGAGATTCAATTAAATAAAGCGAGTCAAGAGTCAAAAAAGGTACAAGGCAGAGTCGCTCAATTTCCTTCAATAGAAAGAGGTATTGTCGATATACAAAGACAAAAAATTATCTATTCTGAATTGTATTCTTACCTGTTAAGAAAAAAAGAAGAAATTGCCATTTCTCTGGCAGTTACGGTATCAAATGCCAAGATTATCGATGCCGCTTTTAGTGCTGGTATTCCAGTTTCACCAAAAAAGAATTTTGTTTACTTAATTGCATTAGCCGCTGGTTTTTTAATTCCTTTAAGCTTGATTTACATAAAATTCCAATTAGATACTAAAATTCATTACAGAAAAGATATAGAGGATAATGTAAATATTCCATATTTAGGAGATATTCCAAATACAGATTCTACAGATAAAGTAATTGTTAAAAAAGGAACAAGAACAAGTACTGCAGAGGCATTTAGACTTTTAAGAACAAACTTAAATTTTATTTTACCTAAAAACAGTAAAGAGCCAAGAGGTAAAACAATTTTTACCACATCAACCATTAGTGGAGAAGGAAAATCTTTTGTTTCCATAAATTTAGCTGCTACTTTGGCATTGACAAATAAAAAAGTAGTATTACTCGGTTTTGATTTACGCGCACCAAAAATTACAGATTATTTAGAGGTTGCAGATCGAAAGGGAATTACAAATTACATCCTAGATGATCAATTAACCTTAAATGATATAAAATTTACCATTCCAGAACTAGACAATGTAGATTTAATTGCATCAGGTTTAATTCCTCCAAATCCTTCTGAGTTGTTGTTAAATGATAGAGTCTCCGAGCTATTTGAAATTGTAAAAAAAGAGTACGATTTTATTATAGTAGATACAGCCCCAATAAGTTTGGTAACAGATACTTTATTGATTGCAGATTATGCAGATATGTTTTTATACGTAGTTAGAGCAAATCACTTAGATAAAAGAATGCTTATAGTTCCTAATACATTATATAAAGAAAAGAAATTACCGAATATGGCCATTGTTTTAAATAATACAGATGCTGGGCGAGGTTATGGTTATGGCTATGGCTATGTAGAACAAGAGAAAAAATCTTTTTATAAAAGAGTTTTAGGATTATAGGTATTATTCGAACTTTAACAAAATGAATCGTTAAGAAGGCTTTATTATAAACTTCTTTACATTCATCTAAAAGAATTTTTATTTTTTTGTCTCACTATTTTAGTAAACTTTCATTTTAGCATATTTGGGCGTAGAATTAAGTATCTATTTTGATGAGCATAAAGATTTTTTGTTGCAATTTCATTAATTTTCTGTTGGCTTCTACTTCAAAAAACAACAGTCGCCAAAATAGATATAGCCTCAATCTCCTATGTAAATCCCTTTACATGCGCAGACGGTCAAGGGCATACATATCCTGGAGCTAAAATGTCTTTTGGAATGATGCAATTTTTTCCAGATACAAGGTTAGATGGTTGGNATGTTTGTTCTNGTTATCATTATTNANATGACGAAATTTACGGGTTTTCANACACACANATTTAAGCGGAACAGGCGTTTCTGATTATGAAGATGTTTTATTAATACCAACAAATAATTAGTATTTTAGCATCTAAAGATGGAAAAAAATGATAGAATTTTAGATGGATTTTCTAAATTAGAAAAGTCAGAAAATATTAATTTCGAGAATTTCGAAGTAGAATTGCATCAAAAAAAATAGGCAAACTTCCAGAATGGCATTCAACCTATAAACATGATGACAGAAGTTGGCTGTTTGTAGATGAAATTCAAATAAAATAGATACTGAAAGAAATTCAGCATATAATGAAAAGAAGAAATTTTTTAAAAAAAGCATCAGTTACTAGCTTAGGATTGGTGTCAGTTACATCAAGCTTAATAAGTTGTGATGGGGTAAAAGAAGGTGGAAAAATAGTTTTACCAACTATAAAACCAATTAGACCTATAGTAATTGCTACTTGGAAAACAGATTTAGCAGTTGAAACTGCAGCAGCAGTTTTAGAAAATGGAGGATCTGCATTAGAAGCTGTAGAACAAGGTTGTAGAGTTGAAGAAGCTAATGAAAAAGGGCAATCAGTAGGGAAAGGAGGTTTACCAGACAGAGATGGAAATGTAACTTTAGACGCCTGTATTATGGACGAAAAAGGAAATTACGGAGCAGTTTTAGGGGTAAAAAATATTAAACACGTAATTTCTGTGGCTAGAAAAGTAATGGAAGATACACCCCATGTGATGTTGGTTGGAGATGGGGCAGAAAAATTTGCAGTATCAAAAGGTTTTGAAAGAGAAAATTTATTAACAGAAGCCTCAAAAAAGGCTTGGGAAAAATGGAAAGAAAAATCGGAATATAAACCGATTATCAACATCGAAAATCATGATACTATTGGCATGTTAGCCATTGATAAAAAAGGAAATATTTCTGGTGCTTGTACAACAAGTGGTTTAGCATATAAAATGGCTGGTAGAGTAGGAGATTCGCCAATTATTGGAGGAGGGTTATTTGTTGATAATGAAATTGGTGGAGCATCTGCAACAGGTTTGGGAGAAGAAGTTTTAAAAACGGTTGGGAGTTTTTTAATAGTAGAGTTAATGCGTCAAGGAAAAAGTCCGCAAGAAGCGTGTGAAGAGGCTATTGGCAGAATTGTAAAGAAGCCTGGTAAAAATTTCAAAGATTTTCAAGTAGGCTACATTGCAGTAAATAAAAGGGGAGAAACAGGAGCATATTCCATTCACGAATGGTTTAGTTACAACGTTTATAAAAACAAAGAGAATAAAAATATAAAATCAGATTTTTTTAATAAAGATTAATCTTTATAGTATCAAGAATAAACATATAACAGCAATGGTTTTGACACTTTTTAGTCCATAAAAAACCCAAAACAATTCAGTTTTGGGTTGATATTTTTAAAGAAGTTAAAACTTATTCGTCTGATGCCTCTTTTTTAGGTTCGGCTTTATCGGCTAAAATTCTAGTTTCTTTGTTGGCAACTTCCCAAGCAGTATGAAAAACCAATCGTGTTCTATTTTCTAGCAACTCATAGTTAATTTTATCTGGAGTGTCTGTTGGTTTGTGATAATCTGCATGNGTACCATTAAAATAAAAAATAATTGGCACATTGTTCTTTGCAAAATTATAATGATCTGATCTGTAGTAAAAACGATTTGGATCATTTTCATCATTGTATTTATAATCTAAATTAATGTTGGTGTACTTTGCATTAATTGCCTCAGATAATGTGTGTAATTCAGTGCTTAATTTATCAGAACCTATTAAATAAACATAATTTGGGTCTTCTTTATGTCTATCGTCAATTCTACCAATCATATCGATATTTAAATCGCAAACTGTATTTTCTAAAGGAAATAAAGGATCTACGTCTGTATAATATTTAGAGCCTAATAACCCTTTTTCTTCGCCAGTTACGTGTAAAAATAAGATAGAACGTTTTGGACCTTTACCCGCCTTTACAGCCATTTGAAATGCTTCTGCAATTTCTAACATAGCTACGGTTCCAGAACCATCATCATCTGCACCATTATATATTTCGCCATTTTTAACACCTTCATGATCTAAATGCGCAGAAATCACCACAATTTCATCTGGTTTTTCAGTTCCTTTTATAAAAGCAACTACGTTTTCTGAATCTTTAAATTTTCCTCTACGCGTATTTTTATTAATCCATTCTGCAGGCACCTCTTGGAAATAATTATCTCCTCCTAAAGGCGAAACAATTGCGTTATTTACATAAAAGTTTTTTAAATATTCGACCGCTTTTTTCTGACCAGGCTCACCTGTATTTCTTCCCTCAAACTCATCAGAGGCATAAGTAAAAAGATGTGCTCCTAAATCTTTAGCAGTTATGGTTTCAGCGTATTTAGCAGCCTGATCTACATTAACATCTTCTGATGCGCTTTTACTCGAACCACAAGCTACAAAAACCAAAGCACTAGCTATAAATAGTATTTTTTTCATTGATTAAATATTGTTTAATTTGAATTTAGTTCCAAAAGTAACAAAAAGTTAACCGACTGTCAAAATTACTTTTTACGAATAACAAACTGTTGCAGTTCTTTATTAAATGTAACAATATCTTTAGGAAACAAATTATCAAAAGCATTTGAACTGACGAGTTCAATGGGTGTTCCTGTACAAATTTTTGTGTCAGTGAACATCACAATTTCGTCTGCAAACTGAATGGATAAATTTACTTGGTGAGAAGATAAAATAATGGTTTTTGAGGTTTCATTTACCAATTTTTTTAGCAAAGAAAATATTTTTATGGTGTGATGTAAATCTAGATGTGTAGTGGGTTCATCTAAAATAATAAGATCTGTATCTTGAGCCAACGCTCTGGCAATAAGAACACGTTGCAATTGTCCATCACTTAATTCATAAAAGAATTTGTCTTTTAAGTGTGCTATTTCTGTTTGTGTAATTGCCCAATTAATTTTTTCTAAATCCGTTTCAGCAATTTTATCAATCCAGTTCGTATACGGTTGTCTTCCTAAAGCAACCAGTTCAAAAACAGTGAGTTGACTTTCTGGTAAGCGCTCGGTTAGTACCAAGCTTAAGCTTGTAGAAAGTGCCAAATGGTCTATTTTTTCTGTATTTTTTTGGTTGATAAAAACAGCGCCTTCTAAGGGTTTCTGTACCTTAGCAATGGTTCTTAATAAAGTAGATTTTCCAATTCCATTTTTACCCAAAACAGCGACCAATTTCCCTTTTTCAATACCAATATTAATATTATTAGCTATGCAATGTTGTGCTTTTTTGTTTTGATAACCTATAGATAAGTTTTCAGTTTTCAGGACGATATTTTTTTTATGCTGTTTAATCGCGTATGTATTTATTTGTTAAATTGATAATAATTCTGTTTTATGTTTTATTTGTATCCAAAAACTTGCTTATTCCTTCCGTTTTGCAAGGTTAAAATGTGTTTATTTTCTATATATATATCTTCTTTTTTCGCATGAGCAACCAAATTACTACAGGTGCACCAAATAATGATGTTATTGCATTTATGGGTAATGTAAATTCACTTGATGGTAATTGCGCAATAGCATCACAAATTAATAAAACAATTGCCCCTAAAATAGCTACAGCAGGAAGTAATATTTTATGATTTGAAGTGGTAAAAAACAATCTAGCAATATGCGGAACAGCTAGCCCTACAAATGCAATAGGTCCTGAAAAAGCAGTAATAACTCCGGTTAAAACACTAGTAATTAATAAAATAATAGTTCTACTTTTTTTAATGTTGATGCCTAAACTTTTTGCATAATTCTCACCCAATACCAAACTATTTAACGCTTTTATAACTGCTATTGTTCCAATAATACCTATAGCATAAATAATCAGGAAAACTAAAATTTCATTCCAACTTAAATTACCTAAACTTCCAAAACTCCAAAATAAATATTGCTGAATTTGTTCTGCTTCAGAAAAATATGCTAAAACACTAATTATGGCCGAGGTTAAACTGCCAAACATTAAGCCTATAATTAAAATAGACATCGTGTTTCGAACTTTGTTTGCAGCAATAATCACCGCAGATAATACCAAAAGAGCACCTAAACTCCCAGCAATTGGTAAAGACCAATTTGATAATGAAGACGATACTAAAAAACCACCAAAAACAGAAGAACCTAATAGTAAAAGGGCAACCCCTAAACTTGCACCAGAAGAAACTCCCAATACAAACGGACCCGCAAGCGGATTTCGAAAAAGAGTTTGCATTAATAATCCACATATAGACAAACCAGAACCTACTAAAACTGCTGTTATTGCTTTCGGAATTCTAAAGTTGAGTAGAATAATATTCCAACTTTCTTTACTTGTTACGTTTCCTGTTAAAAAAGAAAAAATTTCATCTACAGGAATAGAGACAGAACCCAAACTTATATTTACAAAAAACAAGACAATCAGTAAAACTGATAAACTGATAAAATGTTTTGTGTAGTTTTTGTGTTTCATCGTTTTAAAAAACCTCACAGGTTTTAAAAACCTGCAAGATTTGTGAAGTTTATTTATAATTTTAGAGGTAAGTAGTTAGTTACTTATTAATTTCGTTTGATAAATTTTATTGTTATCTACCATTTTAACTATCAAATTATTAAAAATAGTATCC
>P_2C_Liq_3_UnCtyDRAFT_100114_pt1 | contig 22659 bp, 39 predicted proteins | sample Pon2CUnioCityCA_3_FD_9720 | JGI IMG/M metagenome (IMG submission 9720)
ATCCATTTGGAAACGCTGGTTTTTGAAACGTCATAAAGATTTGCAAAATAATTATTAGAAGCATAACAAAAACCCTTTTCATTTGTTAAGGCAGTTATTTCTCCATACAATAACTTTTCGTTTGCTTTTAATCGTTTTGAATATCTTACGTTCGCTGGAATGATTGCGTAGTATGATTTTTTGTTTTCCATTGGAAAAAATAACCCTATTAAATCAGCGGTAACGGGCGCTTCATCAATAGGGCATTTATTAAGATTTTTCTTGTTGCCGTTACTCAACTTGACAAATATAAATATATTTATTTATAAATTAAAACTTTCTTTTATATTATCGCAAAAAGTTCTTAATTCAACATAAATCTTTTTTAAATCATTAATATTGATATTTTCATCCTCGTATTTATGCCAAAGTAACTCAATTAATAAATCAAATTCAACCCTAGAAGATTCGCCTATATAATTATATGTTGGTGCTAAATTTTCTGGACCAGATTGCGTCCATCTTATTTTTTGATTGTCATTATCAAAATAAATATATCTATATTTCATTTTATTAGTGTTTATTTATATTTCATTTTTAAAGTATTTATTTATTGTTTCAATACATTGATCAAAATCATTGTGTACAAAAGTAACCCAATTACATTTTTCAAGCCATTTAAGCCATTTTTTTTGGTTTTCCGTAGGTTTATTGTATTTATATTTTAATTCTATTGCTAAACCGCTTTTATTTGCGTTTGGCGTAAATATTAATAAATCTGGTATTCCAGGCTTTGCACCTAAATATTTCATTTTATACTGTTCAAATGGCGTTCTTTTACCTTCATTCATTGGATGCGTAAATATAGCATCTGGATAGGCCATAGTAATGTAATTAATAACCGCCCTTTGCAGTAAATCTTCGCCTTTTAAATATTTTTCAAATGGATTTCTTTTTGCCATTTATATTTGTTTTATTTTATTTATTTCATTTATTAAATATTGCTTTGCAACTTGCAGCAATTTATATTTATAATTTAATTTTTCGTCTTTATATTCAGTAATTGTTTTTTTATTGTACAATATTTTTTCTACCTTTTTGAACTCAATATCGAACTCTTTGTCATAAGAAAGCCAATTTTCAAAATTTTTTAAAGAATGCAAAACGCTTGCGTGATCTCTATTTACTTTTTTTCCAATCCTTTCAAGTGAAAATTTTGTTGTTTTTTTTGCAAAATAAAAATAAACCGCCCTACACATTACAATATAACGATCTCTTTTATTTTCTCGAATATCAATTTCAAAATGATTATTTACTACTTGTATTATATAATTTAAATCCATATAACTACAAAATTAAAGAACCGTCATCGTTAAACTCATTCCAAATATAACCTGAAACAATACCAGTTTCAATATATATTTTCCAATCATTAAACGCCCTTTTCCAACCTTTACGACCTTGTTCAATCATTTCAGAACTTAAACCGTAAACTTCAACAGAAAACGGATAATTTGTTTCTACTGCTATAAACCTAAAATTTTCTGCTGGTAAACCAATCATATCTGAATAGAATGCAGCTTGTAAATGATAGCCATATTTATAAACATCTCTTTTAAATGCAGACGGCGAATTGTCTTGACAAGTTTTAACATCTGAAATAAAATTTTCAATCTTATTTAAAACGTCTGGCCTTATTCTTACGTCAATGTTTTTGTGTTTCTTATAGTGAGATAGTTCAATCTCGCCTTTACAATACTTTTGCGCCAAATCGTGATTTCTAAAATTTTCTAATATTTTAGTGATTTTATTGTGATCTTCAAAAGCTAAAAGCAATTTTCCTTCAGCCTTTTTTTGCTCTATTGCAAACGCCTCTTTTCCAGCCTTTGTGCGCCTATCTATTTTAGGCATAACGTGATAATCTTTATAATACAATTCAGGCTCTAGCATTGCACAATGCACCGCAGAACCTAAAGCCATCGCTGACGATTCAAAAGGTTTTTGATTTAAAAAATGGTAAACTGATTTTTTGTAAATCGTTTTTAAGCCTGAAGCACTTATTCCAGGCGATGAATGGTAAACTTCGTTAGTGTCAAATTTTGTTTTCATTTTTGTTTCTTTTAGTTTGTTTTTTCTGTTTCGCCTAGTAAATAATTATTTTGTTGCTTTACTATTTCATTTAATTTTTCCAACTCCTTCTCTAAGGATTGAATGCGATATTCTAAATACTTAATTTGTTCTATCATAATGTTTTAATTTATTTATTTTTCCAAAAGTAAAAAAATATTTTCAATTTACAAAACAATTTTAAAAAAAAATGCGATTTCTAATTTGAAACCGCACTTAAAACATAATTAAATTTTAATTAAAATGGCAAATCTGAAGGCGCAGCCTCTTCGACTTGTTTCTTTTCAGCGTCTGGCTTCCAAGTATTAACAGATACTGAAACATCTTTTCCGTAGTTGTCAGCTTGTTTTTTGTCGTTTACATTTAGTTTAATGTATTTTTTACCATTGTATTCAAAAATATGTTCCGCTGGTAAATCACTTAAATTTAAAGTGATGGCTCTAAAATCTCCGTATTGCGTGCTTACTTTTTTTCCGCTTCCGCAATAAATTGTTTCTTTTTTCTCTGTACTCATTTTTACTTATTTTAAATTAAACTTACTATTTATTTTTTCTCTATAATCTTTTTTCATTCTAAAATCTTTTATCACCTTTTCAGCTTGTTTTTTTGTAGCTTTTAAAGTTGCGTTTAGTTGTGATTCTGTTAGCCACTCCCTTTGATCTTGTTGACTTGTTTGGTTTTTAACTGCATTTTGCACCTCTTCAGCTGAAGCTATTGAAGTGTCAATTCCAATACCTAAATAACCCAACGCCCTACCTAAAGCAGATGTAAAACCATTTTCTAAAAAAGATGTTTTATTTATATAGCTTGAATCTCTATATTCCTGGGCGTGTGCTGAAACTATAATATCGCCATCACCGTCTAATATTTCAACTTTAAAAATACCTTCTTTGTCATCTAATGAAACAATTGATTCAATTATTCCCCAGTTTGTAAAAACTTCTTTATTTCTAAAGTAAATTAACCGCTCATTTACTGTAATATATTCTTTTCCTTTAATGTTTATTGTTTTCATAATTTGTCTTTTTTAAATGGTTAAATCTTTTGTGATTTGTTTTAGTTTAAAATCATTTTCCTGAAGGATTATAATTTCGCCAATTGTGAAGTTTTTAGGATTTTGTAATCGTGATTTTAAAGTTGGCATTGTGCAATCTAAAATTTTGCAAACGTCATACCGCTTTAAATTTAGGCGTTTTAATTCCGCCTTAAATAATTGTTCAAACATAATTTTTTCGTTTTTATTTATAGCAAAATTAAAAATAAATTTTCAAATAAAAAAATTTTTTTAAATAAAAAACCGCCAAAATGCAATAATTACAAGTTAGCGGCTGACAAACAAAAAAGAAAAAAAATATTCTGTTATCCTATTATTCTAATGTTTACATCCAAATCTGTATCGTCATTTGGCAAGTGAGTTTTAACATTGTATTTGTTTGATTTAATGCCAAAACTAATTTCGTCAATTATTGTACTTTGTTCGTCTTGTAAAACATCCTTCCAGTCAAACCAAATTCTATTATGCATTGACAAAGGCGTTGGATTTAACGACCTAAAAGAACCTGTATATCTTGTAACATAATTTCGATAGTCATTCATAATATTTTGACTAACTAAGTTGGTTAAAAACCCTAACTTGTCGGTTGTGCCACTTATAAAATTTCTGTCCCTTGTTCGCAGCCAACGGTCGTCATTTGCTGGTTTTTTGTATGGATAATAAATTGATTCAAACTTTTTAACTGTTGAATAACCTGTTGATCCGCTTGCTCTTTGTGTTCTAATTTTTAAATCTTTTGATACGTTTAAAGTTTCAGGATTTGTTAAATAAAATTCAGAACGTTCCTGGTAAATTCCAATATTATCAAAATACGTTGTATTATAATCTGAACTAGTTGTTGTTGTGTTATAAATATAAAATTTTATTTCTCTAGTATTAGTATCAATATCTAAACCATTACTAGAAGGAGATTTTAAACTTTGACTATAATCAACCCAGGAATTAACCTGATTTGAACTTATACTATTTATTTGTTGTGCGGTTTGCCATTCTTTGGTTTCACTATTCCAATATAAAAATTGAGGCTCAGTACCGCTTCCTATTCTAGTTGAAATTATACTATAATTTATATTATAATTTACCTTATCGTCAGCATCAACAAAAAATGAAAACCCGAATTTTGCATCATTTAAAACCAAATTTTGAACACCATCATTTCTAGTTGTGTTTATGCAGGAAAATCCAATAGAATTAGTTTCAGCATCTAAATAAATAGATTTTGCGCCTTGTTTTGTATTTACGTCAGTACTTAAAATTGCTCTATTTAAGGTAACATTCCAGCCGCTTAAACCATATTCAAAACCAGCGTTTGAATTAAAGTAAGTTCTATCTAATTGCGTTGTTGTAAATTCTCTAGTAACACTCTCGATAGGTTGTAAATATTCTCTAGATAAATTATTACTAATCGGAATTAAATCTTTAGGTGCAACTCTTAAAGTTGAAACGTTTTCGTTACCTTGAGAAACTCCTAAATAATTATATTTTTCAGCTTTTAAAAATTCAGTATCGCCTCCTTTTAATTTTAAATTTATTAATTCTCTTATATTGTCAGGCGGAGTTCCAGCAACGTTTAACGCTATAATTTCGTCTTTTACTCTTATATCAAAAACATTTGAATTTTCTACAATAAACCATTTACCTAAAGATTGGTAAATTCTCATATTATACGTTTTCAATAAAAACTCCAATTGTTCTTTTGCCGTAAATAAATCTAAATTATCAGTTAGTTCAAATTTATAGTTTGGTATTGTTTTTTGACCTGGAAATTTAGTATAAAATTTCGTTTTTTGTGTTAAATCATTTATATAGTAAACGTCTAAATTTAAATTTAAGTTATCTAAAATTAATTTTATTCGTTCGTAATCATATATAGCAGCAGATTCATCCACATCGTCATTTGCTGATATAGGCGCATCATAATCAGATAAAGAACCTAAACCATCAAAAGCGTTAAAACTAACCTTATAAGGCGTAGAAGTCATTTGCTCTTTAAAACGATCAACTACAAGCCAGCCAACCCAATAAGTGTCCCAAATAGGATATTTTTCGTCAATTATAGCATTTGAAACGCAATCTAAAGATTCAACAAATCCGTTATCGTCTTGAACTCTTTTTTCATAAAAAGTTGATAATGTATAAAAATCACCTAAAAAATTATCAATACATTCTAAGGATTCATAAAAACCAGCATCTTCTGTAATCCTATCAGCATAAGTTTGAGATTTACTTTTTGAAAATGATACTTTTACTTTATATTCTCGTTCGTCAAATTTATAGAAATCGTCATATTGTACGGTGTCCGTTACTATTAAATTAAGCTGACATCTTGAGCCTATAATCGGACTGTAAAAATCATTTTTAGAGTTCCATTTTATAACAACTGGCTCTTCAGTTCCAACCATCGGTAAAACCTCACCAGTATAATCTTTTTTTAATATTTCAACTTTTTTTCCATATCCTAAAACATCGGAAAATTCTAATCTATATTTAACGCCGTATGCCATTGTTTATTTTTAAAATATTCTGTCCGCAGTTTCGTTTGCTCGCTCAATTGCAATTAATAAGTCCTGACCGTCTAACCTTATTTGACCTCCTACATTTATATTTTGTGAGCCGCCAGTGTTACCTATTATATTTTGTAACTTGTTTAACGGCGCAATAACTTCAGGATTTGACCTCGCACCTGGATATTCACCAACCAACCCCATTGTTGGCCCTGAAACAATACCACCATCGGCGAATTTAGAAAACGATCCGCTAATTAATGCAGTTGCACCAGCAATTAAAGCTGGTAAAACAAAAGCCGCAGCTGGACCAAATGATTTTGCTGATTCTGTTGCAGAAGCGATACCACCACCCATCGCTATTTTTAAATTACTTCCTACTATTTTTAAAGCGTCTTTTGCTAAAGTTCCAACAAATGCACCAGTTGCAGATTGTGCGCCTCCAAACATATTTGTAATTGAATTACCTATTGCACCAAAAGAACTGTCAACCGCTGATCCAATTGCTCGCATTCTTGCACTCGCTTCCTCTTGAGCCAAAATAAAATCATTTAAACGTTGTTTTTTTTGTTCGTTAGTTTGTGTTTCAATTTCAGCATTTGTAGCATTATTTTGTAATACTTTATCCGTTTCTGTTAACCTTGCTACATCTTTAATTCCAGCAATTTCCATTTGATTGGTAGTAACTGCTAATTTTCTTTGCGTTAAAGCACCAGTAACAACGTCTGTAATTTTTTTTTGTTTTTCTTTTTCTTTTTCAACTTCATCTCCAGAAGATGAAGCGTCTTGTTGCGGTATATTTTCTGATTCTTGAACTGCCTTTGCGGCTGCTCTTATAGCTTTTTCTTTTTCCTCTAAAGCTGCAATTTCTTGCTTTAAATTTTCAACATTCTTTTTAACTTGACCACCATAACCATCTGCAACCCTCGCTTGCTCTTCAGCTAATTTTTTTCTTTTTTCTGCAATTTTTTGTTCTACTTGTTCAATTGTTTGAACCTGATTTAAAGCATCTTTTTGGGATTTCGTATAATTATATATAGCAACTCCTATCGCAGCAATTGCAGCTGCAACCGCTAAAATTGGATTTGCTATCATAACGGCATTTAAAGCTCTGAATCCTGTTGCTGCTAAAGATAAAACTGGCCCTAATGCAGATAATCCAGTCATTATTTTACCAAATATAATTAACAACGGCCCAGCCGCAGTTAATATTCCGCCAAATCCTAAAACTAATTTTTGTACAAAAGGCGATAAATTTTTAAAACGATCTGACATTCTTTTAATAAATTCAGATAATTTTGTAACCGCTTTAACAACCGCTGGCAATATTACAGTTCCAATTTCTAATAAAGAAGTTTTCATCGACTCCATTCCTTGTTTAAATTTGAATGATGCCGATTGTGAAGTTTTATCAAAAGCCTCGTCTGTTGCGCCTAAAGTATTGTTTAATGCTTCAAATATTTGTCTGTTTGATTCAACTCCAGCACCTGTTAAATCCAAAACCCCTTTTAACGCTCTAATATTTGGAAATATTGCAGTTGTATCCAATCCTGTTTTAATCATTGAATTTTGCAACATTTCTAATGTATCCAACAAACCTTGTTCCCTTAATGATTTCTGAACGCTATCAGTCGTCATTCCCATACTTTCCAAGGCTTGTTTGGCTTGTTCTGTTGGTTTCTTTAAAGACGCTAAAATCGCATTTAATTGAGTTGCACCTTCAGCAGCATTTGTTCCAGTTCTAGACATTGCAGCCATAGCAGCAGCAACCTCGTTAAAACTAACACCCATATTTGACGCTATTGGAATAACGCCACCCATCGAACCAGCTAATTGACTAGCTTCTAGTTTCCCCTCACGAACCGCAGCCGTTAAAATATCGGTTGCCTCTGATGCGCTTAAATTTTCAGATCCGTAGGCGTTTAATGCTGACGTAGATAAATCTGCAATTGTTTTAGTTTCTCCTAAGCCGACCGCAGCAGCTTTTAAAGACGCCTCTAATACTTGCATAGCCTCCTCGCCTCTTAATCCAGCAGATGTTATAAAAAACAACGCTTCAGCAGCTTCATTTGCGCTTTTACCAGTATCAACCGCCATTCTTTTAGCTGCTTCGCCCATTTTAGAAACTTCACCAGCAGAAACACCAACTAACGATTGTATTTGAGTCATTGACTTATCAAAGTCTAAAGCTAGTTTTGTAGCAGCAGTTCCAGCAGCAACCAAAGGCAAAGTTAATTTTGTTGATAAACTTTTTCCAACTCCTTGCATTTTTGATCCAAATGCAGATAGTTTAGAACTCGCAGAACTTAAAGCATTGTTTAGCTTTGAACTGTCCCCTGTTAAATTAACTTTTAATTCCTGTTGCGCCATAATTAAATAAATGTAGTTAGACAAAAATACAAAAAAAAAGACGCTTTTATTTAAACGTCTTTTTAGCTATCATTGAATTATATTTTTCCAAAAACGCCTTCATTTCTTTTGGAGTTGATTTTGGCTCTGATCTTTTCTTTTTTCTAGCATTATCAACTGGCAAAGAAAATAATTGTTCTGGTTTTAACATTTGCGACTTTTTTTGACAATTTACATTGTGAATCATAGTTGCAATATATCTTGTTTGTTCCCAGTTTAAATTAACCTTGTTGTGATACGATTCAGCTAATAAACCGTTTTCCCTCCAGGTTTGCCGCCAAAAATTATCTGGTGATATTCCTATCATTCCAATATAATAATCGGTTAATTTTTCAAAGTTTATTTTTTCTTTGACGGCTGGACCTTTGCGTTTTTTGGTTCGCCACCATTTAAAGAGTTTCCTAAAATTTTAGATTGTAGCATTGTTTCAACAATTTGATTAATTGTTTCCGCATCAATATCGTCTAACCAAGTACCAACAGAATATAAATTGTAATCTACTTCGTTGTTGTTTTCTAAATCGTTAGCCAATACCGCAGAATAAATTAACGCACGCAATCCATTTAACGAAACGCCTGACTCAAAAACAGATCCGATTTCTTGAAGTGATATGCCCATTTGTTCGGTAAATTCCGCCCAAAAGTTCATAGAAAAATGTAAGGTTTTCTTTTTGCCGTTTACAGTTATATCAATATAACCTCTTTTTTTGTTTGTCATTTTTAAAAGATTTTATTATTAGTAAAAAAAAAGCCACCGCCTTAAATAGACGGCGACTCTTATATTTTAAAAAGCTTAATTAATTAAGCGTTTGTTGATTTTGTGATTGCCCCAGTAATCGTAATTGATCCCGAATAAGAAACCGCAGATTCCATTTCAGCAGACATTTCTACACTAGATAAAAACCCTTCAGCAGTATAAATTGCATCGCCAGATTCTGAAGTTCCGAAAATACAAGTTAATTTAGTTCTAGCTAAAAGATAATCAGCCATTTCAATAGCGTTTGCAGAATCGTCATAAGCAATTAAACCNTCNAATGANATTTCNCCTCCTTTAACGCCTCCNATNTANTCNGAAAATCCGTTTGAATCTTTTGTTGTAGCTTCAGGCGTATCCATTGATAATGATAANGANCANCTTGTTGTNTGNCCTACTGTTGCGCCTTCAACTTGTAAAATTAAGTCTGTACCGTTAAATACTCCNGTTGTAGCCATTTATATAAATTTTTTAATGTTATTTAATTTTTTGTAAATATACAAATATTTATTTATTTAATTTATTCTGAAAATTTATGCGCGTTGTAACTTAATCCTAAAAATGAGTGAACACCATCGCCATCTATATCTACTGCATAAGACTTCCAACCATAAGGATGGTCAATAGCACCGTCTTCATCAGCTTCTAAATCTTTCCATAAAACATCAACGTGCCATTTATCAGATAATACTGGTGCAACTACTTCGTTACCATCTTCATCGTATTCTCCTTGCTCTAAAACGATATTACCTAAATGTACTATGGTATGTTTATGTGTTGGATATTCGTTACCATTTTCATCTTCAGCTACCCCTAAACCTTGTATTTTAGTTTCTACTTGTTCTTTGTTTGAAAAAGCATATTTAGCTATTTTTATCATAATTTTATGTATTTACTTTTGGTTATTATGTTAACTTTTTTTAATTATCTTATCTTATTGTATTTGTTATGTATAGATTTACTCTTGTTCTTATCATAAGTGTAATTGTTACTATTAACTTGTTAATGCTTGTAATTCTGCGTCTGTTAATGCTTTGTCAAAGTATTGTATTTGTTTAGTGTTTCCGTAGAAATTAAATAAAGATGTACTAAAATTAATATTATTTAAATTTACAGGCGTTCCTCCTCCATTTTTTCCTGTGTTTGCTACTACCTCAATACCATTAATCCATAATGAAAAATCATTATTTTTATACTTAATAGCTATTTTATTAAAATTACTAATGTTTTGTGAAATATATTCTCCTTTAAATGTTTCAGTACCATTAGAAACAACATAAGCCTCTATTTCATTTGTAGTTGTGCTATATCTAATTGCAACTCTATTATTAGAACTACCATCATTTATTCTTATATCTCTAAAAGTTTCAGTTTCAACTAAAGCACTTATCTCTGCCATCAAAACACCCTCACTATCATTAAACACTTGCTCATTACCTGCACCATTACAAACTTCTGCACTCCTCGTTGCTATACCTCCCGATGTAGGAATATACGATGTAGCGTAACCGCCTTGTTCTAATTGTGCACCAAATAAAAATATTTCTCTTGCAGTAGCGCCACCAAAAGTAGATATAACAATATTTCCCGCTGATGTTGCAGTTGGTATTGTTATTTCAATTCTTTGCCATTCTCCAGTTAAAGTGAAATTATATTCTGTACCAAGATTTGCTAATCTAATTGTTTCTCCAACATTACCTTTTACATAAACAGATACAGTATAAATATCAGAATTTAAAGAAAAATACCTTGCAATGGTTTGGTTTGATGAAGAAAAAGTTATTTTATCTGCATTTAAATTTCCATCTGGAGAAATAGATTGATTTGCTAAAACAGAAGTTCCACCACTTTTATTCCAATAAGCATTATCAAACGCTTCTGAATAACTAACCAAATTACTCCTCTGTGGTTCTAATAATAAACTTGGGCAACCAGTTACAACACCATCTATCATAGGATAGTTTAGTCTTGGTACATTACTACTTACTGTTTCAATTAAGCCTTGTTTGTTTACTCTTGTAGCTTGTCCACTTCTACTAAAGTCAAAATCTCCTACACCATCACTTGGTAATACAGAATATACTTTACTTGCTTTGTATCCACTTGGAATTAAGGCTAATTTTGGTTTTACTGCCATATCTTTTAATTTATCATTTTTAAATAACTACTCATAACGCAATCCCTACTTTCAATACTACCATTGTCATCTTTAACACGATCTGAATAATCCATTGCAAAGCTAATTGATTTAAATGTATTTTGTGTATTAATATAATCTTGTAAAATACTAACTTTTAAATCTAAAGCCGATTGCGTAGCCGTTGAAATTGGTTTATCTAAATCGCTGGTATTATCTACATTTGGCAATTCTAAACTAACGTGGTTAATATCTGAAACTTTTGCATTGTTTGCAATTATATCACTAGCTTGCTGGCTTGTAATTCCAACTTTTGCATTGTTTGCAATTATATCACTAGCTTGGTCTGTTGTAATACCTACCTTTGCGTTGTTTGCAATTATATCTTCCGCCTGTTGTTGCGTTATTCCTACTTTTAAAGTGTTTGCAGTTATTTCACTAGCTTGTTCAGTAGTTATACCTACTTTTAAAGTGTTTGCAGATATTTCATTAGCTTGTTCAGTAGTTATACCTACTTTAGAATTATTAGCTATAATATCACTAGCTTGGTCTGTTGTAATACCAACCTTAGCATTGTTAGCTATAATATCATTAGCTTGCGTTGTAGTAATACCTACTTTTGCGTTATTAGTAAGAATATCATTTGCTTGTTGCGTAGTAATACCTACTTTTTCGTTGTTAGCTACAATATCGTTTGCTTGCGTTGTAGTTATTCCCACCTTAGCGTTATTAGCTACAATATCATTTGCCTGTTGCGTTGTTATACCTACCTTAGCATTGTTAGTTACAATATCATTTGCCTGTTGCGTTGTTATTCCAACCTTAGCGTTATTGGCAATAATATCGCTGGTTTGTTGTGAAGTTATTCCAACCTTAGCATTATTAGCTATAATATCTTCCGCTTGTTGTTGCGTTATTCCAACCTTAGCGTTGTTAGTAATTATATCATTCGCTTGTTGTGTAGTAATACCTACCTTTGCATCATTTACAGTAACTCTAACATCTAAATCGTCAATATTATCCTGAAGTAAATTGTCGGCGTTTAATCTTGTTATTTCCTCTGCGTCTATATTATTTTGCAATACATTATCAGCGTCAATTCTAGATTGCCTATCTGTATTTAATATTTGATTTGTAGCGTTTGAAACTGGTTTGTCTAAATCGCTCGTATTGTCTACATTAAATAACTCTATTGCAACGTGATTAATATCTGAAACCTTTTGAGTATTGGCGACAATTTGATTAGCCTGGTCTACTGTAATTCCAGTCGTTGTAACTTGAACAGTTATTTCTTGGGGGTAATCTTCAACTATTACAGTAATATTATCCATTCGTTATATCTTGAATTACTTTTATTGTGCCTTGTATATATGTTCTTACAACTCCATTTGGAAAAGTCATTTCTACATCGAAATAATATGTATTTGCTGGCCAATCAATTAAAAAAGGATCTATTGAAAAAACACCATTAGTAGGATCGGAAATTGTTATTCCTTCGCCATTTGTAATTTCTTTTTGAACTTTACCTATTTTTGAGTTATATCTAAATTGTGTTTTTATAGCAGCGCCAGTTATATCAATAGGCGAACTATCTTCTGTATTTAAAAGAGTAAATTGAACACCATCGTAGGTATCCCCTTTATATTGGTCGTCTATTTGAACTATTGCAGCTACACTCATTTTTTTTATTTTTAATTATAACAAAAATACAAAATTTTAGCTATTGTTTATTTTTTCCAATGCTTTACAATTTTTTCCGCTGACCTAGCACCAAAATAACCACCGTAAACCAAAAGCAATAACGAACTTAATAAATCAATCCATTTAGAAGCTATTTTAAAGCCTTCTAAAGAACTATCTAATATAATGTAAATAAATAGTGTTAATGTTAAAAAAGCAAGTACTAAAGGCCTTATATTTTGCGTTAAAAAACTATCTGTTTTATTATCTGATTCCCACCTTTTTGTTATTTCAGACATTTCTAACATATCATATTCTAATTCCTTCAACAAAAGTTCTTTGTCTTTTGGATCAATAATTATATCTTCTTTTATTTTTTTTGAAAGTAGTTTTAAACTTTCTATTCCTGTGATATTTCCAGCTAATTCTATAATTTCAGGCGCAACTTTTTTCCCTTGTTTAACTAACCAACGCAAAGCATCGCCAACCCTTGTAGTTCCGTTTTTATCTTTATATGATTGTTTAGCCATTTTAAAAATTGTTAGTTTTTACTATCTTTATTATATGTAAAAAGGGCATAATGTTAGCTTTTTTATACATTTTTTATTTTAGATATATCTATTTTGCAACCAAACATAGAAAGTAAAGTAATTAAATTATTTAGGTTTACATTTGCTTTTCCTTGCTCTAATTTGCGTACTACTGTTAAAGCAACCCCTGCACGTTCTGCAAACTCTTCTTGGGTAATATTTGCGTTTTTTCTTCTTGTTTTTAAAAAAGCAGATATATTATCTATACCTGTTTCATCTTCTTTATCTAAATTTGGAATAATACTTAAAGGTTTAATCGATTTTAGGTTTAATAAATAACACCCTTTTTTTATATGTTTATGTATTTCATTTTGTTCTACGGCATCAATATCTTCTATTTCTGAAACAAAACATATTACATCTATTAAAGGTTTTTGACCAAATACTTTCAATTCATTTACCCATTTCTGTATTTTTTCTGAATGAGATTTTTTTAAATGAGATAAAGGCCTTGTCATTCCTTTTGTTGTTTTTCCAATATAATGAACTTCATTTGTAAATGGACACTTTAGAGAATATATAAAACGTTTTTTCATAATTTAAATATACAAAAAATAAACCCTTATTATATGCATAAAGGTATAATTTACCATCGTGCTTTTTTGCCTCTTATATCAACGTGCGTAAATGTTTTATATCTACCAACTCCGCCCATTTTAAAAAGGCCTTTATCCATTAACTGCTCGGCGATATTAGCAATTTCATTCGGTTTAATTCCTTTTACCTTAATATCTGCTGCTTTTCCTTTTGGATGTTGTGAAGTGTCATTTGAGCCTATAACACGATTATGTTTTAAACATCTATACGCGCTATTTACTGTAATAGGTTTTTTTACAAACATTCTTAACATCTGTAAATTTTCCGCCAATAGTTTTACATTTTCTAAAACATTATCTGGCATTTCACAACCGCATTTACATTGAAATTCTGATAAATTAAAATTCGCCGTTAATTTCATTTATTTATTTTTTAATCGTTCGTTTTCTTTTTTAAGATAGTCCACCTCAACTCGTAGGGAATGAACTTCAGCAACCAAGTCTAAAACTTGCTTTCTTAACTGATCCTTTTCATCGCTTGAATTGGCTAGCATTGATTCCAAATTTCTAACTCTATTTTTTAAGTCATCTCTATATTGCACGCCGTCTGAATTTTGAATTTCGGTTTTTTTTAGGTTTGTTTTTGCTTTTAGCCTAGCCTCAAGATATTTCCAAATAGACGCAGAACCTAAAACGCCAGCAATTGTTACTATTATTTGTACATATTGATCCATTATTCCTTTTCAATTTTTTCTTTAAAAACTCTTATTGTATTCCAAAAAGCAAATCCAAGTATAATAACCCAGCCAACTCTAGAACCTTCCATTAAATTCTCTAAACAAAGATTAATAACAGTCATTATTGCAACAATAGAAGCTAATTGTACCGCAATTAAACGATATTTTAAACAACCCTTGAATAAAACCGCCCATAACTGAAATAAACCAGCAGAAACACCGCCTAAAATAAACAAAGGATTTGGATTGTGAAATTCCATAATCATTGAAGACGGCAACGCTACAACGTGGCAAAAAGCAATTAAAACCTCGTTTGGTTCGCTATCTGAATACCAAAATAAATCTTTAACCTTTGCCCAGCCTTTCATATATAAAAATTTAAATTTGCTCTATTTTGTTTGATATTTCAATAATTGCTCTAAAATATGTATGATCTTTTAAATCGTCTTCTAAATATGTAACGCCTTGGTTTACTGTTGTATAAACTTTAAAGCCGCTTGCGGTTAAATCTACATAATCATTTGATCTAGTACGAACCAACTCCAGAACTTGAGAAACTAATAAATCAACGTCCAACTCTCCGCCATCGTCTGAATAAAACCTCGTTATACATTCAATTCGTGTTACTGATTCCGTTATAAAAGATGTTTGATTGTTGTCTGTTTCGTCAGTAGAAACGCCGTAAACTCTAATTATTGGATACGTTGCGTCTGTTGGTATTCTATTATAAATAGGAACAACATTGCCATTTAACAAAACATTGTTTTTTAGTTTATTTATTATTCCCTTTCTTAATAAATGTATTGCTCCTTTCATAAATTATTGAATCGCTTTTTTTATTTCGCCATTTAAACGAACTAATAAATTTTTTAAACCTATCCTAGCGGCATTAAAAAAGAACGGCCTTGCTGGTAGATTAATATCTTTTATTCCCTTTCCTTTAAACTGTGAGGCATAACTTGCTGGAATACCTAGTTCCAACATATCGTTTAGATCAACTTTCCCACCAGTTCCAAACTCAACATAAGGCGCATATTTCGCTCTAGCAACAACCTCCGCAGTTTTTCCTTTTGCTTCAGCTTTTATAGATTGTTTTAAATTACCGCTATCAACAACAACATTTTTTTTTGCAATCCTAGAAATTTCTAACGCAGATTTTCCAATCTCATTTGACAATGTTTTTTTGTCAAACGCTCGTAAATTATCCATCTTCTTTTTTAAAGATTTCAAATCGGATTGGTTTATTTTAATATAATTAGTTTGCATTATTCAGATTTTGTTGCAATTAATTTAGTGCCATAGTCTAAATTGTACTCATATTTTTCGTTAATTCTATATTTCTGGCTTTTATTTTCAATAGTAAATATATCGCCTATTTGAATTAAATCCGCCGTTCTTTTACGCGTTATTATCTCAATTTGTATTGAATGCAACCTTTTACCAAAAGAGTCTTTTATTTCGCCGCTAACTTCTTTTAAATCACACCAAACTGTTGCAACATCTGACAAAGTAGAATTAAACCCTCCAAATTCGTCTTCAGTTTTAACTAATCTTTTGATTGTTATTTTAGTATTTAGTTTTCCGCTTTGCATTACAAAAACATTGCTTTATAAGAATTAAGGATATTTTTTGACGATGTTGGAATGATTTGAACACCTTTTAAATCGCCTGAATCAAAGTCCGCTCTATTATCATAATACGTTGAAATTAACTGTAACATTGCTTGCTTTACTAAAGCGTCATTTATTCCAGATGTTATATAAGTAACTTTGACACGATCACTAGGGCCTTGATCCAATTCAATCGTTTCATTATCTAAACCTAAAGTTTCGTAATCAGTTGTAACAGTTCCGCTGATTGTAATCTCTTCAATACTTGAAACTGGGCCAAATGGCAAATCAAATAAACCATTAGTTGAATCTAAATAGTATGTTCTATTTTTTGAAACAATATCTCTAGAAATATAGTTTTCGCACCAAATACGAGCCTGAATAATCATTTGCGAAATTAGATTGTCATCTGATGCCGTATCAATACGAACGTAATCTTTAACCTCATTATAAGTTAAAATTTCATTTCCCACTTGTGAATTTATTTTAATTTGTCGCATCGTCTTTGATTTCTATATTTTCAACTTTTAATTCTTTTGTTTCAAATTTAGCTTTATTCTTTTTTGTGGCAAATCCTTTTTTTATCCAAACTTTTGCAATGTTATCTGGCAAATTAATAATATCGCCTTCATTAAATCGTTGTCCGTTTCTTAAAATAGGTTGTTTTATTTTTAGCTTCATAATCTAAATTTTTGTAAAAATACAAAAAAACCGCCACTATTAAATAGCAACGGTTTTTAACAAAACAAATATGAAAACATTATGTAAATACAAAGTTATTAAAATAATCTTTACTATGAATGTTTTTTCCTAAAGTTATATTTTTTATTTTACCATTATTTTTGAAAATATAAAATCCTTTGTGATGTTTTACATAAATGGCAAAATAGTCAACATCTTTTTTTGAATAAGGTTTTTGTACAGATTTTCTAATATAACAACGAACAACATCCTTTTTTTTATCTACTGATTTAATTTGTATTTTTTTAAAACCTTTTCCAGTATCAATAACACAATCATAAGGCGAAGCGTCTAACAAAGGAAAAGAAATAAAAAAACCTCTAGACATCACCTCAACCGCAAATTGATATTCAGCAATGCAACCTATTAAATTAACATCCATATACGCCAAATATAAACAAAAAAAAGGTAAGCATATTGTGGAAGTGCTTACCTTTTGTAATAAATTAAAAATATAACAACGTATTAAATACAAGTACATTGCAAATGTATATAAAAAACCGCTACTAAAAAAATAACGGCTTTTTTTTTATTCTTTATTTAAAATTAAAGATATAAATATTAGAAATAAAAATATTGATCCAATATAGTCCTTAAATAATATTATTTGTCTAATTGCAGCAAATCCAAATATTAGAATTAAACTAAATTTTATTTTATTTTCCATATTACATCATATCAGTATTAAAACAAGTTTGTGAACAAACGCCTTCCCAGTCAATAGCTTTGTCGCAAACAGTACAATTAAATTCCTTTTCGTCTTCTGGGCAATATTCGTAATAATTCATATTTTAAATTTTAATTTTTAAATCTTGTTCCATATAGTAAATTTCACGCTCTAAATAATCGACCGCCTTTTCCAAATCTTTTATTTCGTTTTCCTTTTTTCCTGCTCTACAAACGTATTTAATTACATTGCCGAGGTTAAAAGATAAATCATAATCCTTTATAACATCGATTAAATCGTAATCTTTGCCATTTTCATAATGTTCTGGTATGTTACTCATATTTTTAAATTTAATAGTCTTAAAACGGCTCTTTTAAACCTTTTAAGAATTGTTTGTTGTTGTATTTCTTTTAAATGTTGAATATTTTTTATAAATATCTTTTTTTTATTCTTAATGATATACAATTTTTTAGAATCAAAAGACATTTTATATTTCTTTAATATTTATTTTAACTTCTTTTAGCCAATCCTCAAAAACAATTTGTTTTTCGATAAAAACTTCAGGCGAAAAATCTTTTTTAACAAACTCGTTTTCTATTTTATCAATAACTTGGTTTTTGAAAACTTGTTCTAAATATTCTAAATAAACAAGTTCAGTTTTTTCAGTTGTGCCAAAAATATATTGATCTTTAAAAACTTTATTTATTTGTTCTTTTGGTATTCTAAAATTTTTATAAAACGTTTTATTATCTAATTCAATTATTCCTGTTCTTTTTAAAACAACAGAAAATTCATATTTAAAACAATCTTTGTTTAGGTATTTAATCGCTTCAATCATTGTAAATGTTTTTAATACTTTCTTTTACTACTTTTATTTGATTTATTTCAGCTTTTAATATCTCAACTTCAATATCTTTTTTTAAAAGTATTAACTCGTTTACTACATAGGTTTTCTCTAGTGTGCTGAATAAATCTATTAATTTGTTTAATCGTTCCATATTATATTACTTTTATTTGACCGTTTCTATAATGTTTACATATTAAACCAGTTTTTAAAATAACTGTCTTAAATGGCACTAAATTCCTGTTTTCTTTAAACTCTCTGATCTCTCTTTTAATTGTTTTCATAATGTTTAGTTTAATGGCGGTTTTTACACCGCCGTTTATTTTTATACCCATTTTTCTTCAACTGTCCATCTTGAACCTAATTCTGTATTTGCTGATATTGGCTCTATTGTTCTGCTTTCAACATTCATAATATTAACCCATTTACCAAATTGATCTGAATAAGAGTCTAATATTATAGCTTCTAAATTAATGTTTGACATATCGTTATAAAATACGATTGTTCCAATTTTAAGTTCTGAAAAAGTAGTTGTAATAGTTTCCATTTTATTTTGTTTTTGTTTTGTTACGTCTTATTGACACTCCAAAGATAAAACCTTTTTTGTAATTAAAAAAATATTTTCAGTTTTTTTTTAAAGTTTTTTTTCATTTTGTTTTGAAACCCCTATAAATAAAGGGAATAAAAAAAGGCCTAGAAATTAATCCAGGCCCTTCTAAATATAAAAATTTACTTATTATGCAGTTTCTAAAGCTGCCTTTGCAGTTGCAAATGATCCGTTTACAAATGCATTTGGTAAATAGTTAGTTAAAGCAACTCTTTCGCTTACTCTAACAGTTACAAATCCATCTCTTACGTTAGTTCCGTCTTCTCTAAAGAATTCAACATTTAAACCATCTCTAACCCATAACTGAGTACCAACGCTGAAGTTTCCAATTAAGAAAGTTCCAGCAGCGATTGCAGTATTTAATACAACTTTTACGCCCATAAATACAGGTTGTAATCCGTTATATACTTGGTCTTTTAAATAGTTGTTTTGAGTATCTTTTAACAATAGTATTTTATGAAAATCACTTGGATTTAATAAAATAGTATCAGCGTTATAGTTTGCTAAAGCTAACTGATTTAAAGAAGCAACAATTACGTCAAACTCATTTGCAGATTCAACAGTTCCAGCTAAAGAACCAGCAGCAAAGTCAGCAGCATCTCCAATGATTCCGCTTAATTGTGCACCTGATCCAGTACCGCTTAATATTTGAGTGTCCTCAACTTCTAAAAGTTTTTCAGGCGCTCTTGTTGAAATATAAGAAGTCAATTGTGGCGTATCTGCTAACATCTCTTCAGAAATGCGGAAATAAGTTCCAATTTTTCTAACGTTAGCATCGCTTGCAGTCATATCAAAATCAGACTGTGTTAATGTTGCACCTTCAGCAGTTGCAGCAGCACCGTTTGAATATCCGCTTTCTTTTACATATCTTACAACGTCAGACTGAGTAGAACCTTGCGCCAATAATTGTCTAATGTGAACTGGTCTTGTTGGATCAAACTTATATCCTGGAACTCTATCCGCTGGAATAACCTCACCTGTGAAGTCAGCAGCAACAGTCATATCAGCTTTAATCTCAAAAGATGCAGATCTTGATTGACCTTTTGACATTGCTTCAATTGCACCGCCTTCGATAGCTTCGTTTAATGCACTTTTAAAAGTCATTTTTTTAGTTGCGCTAAATTGTTTTTTGTTAGCTACTTCCATAGCATCCAAACGCTCGTTTATTTTGTTACCTAATTCAGTAACTTCATTTTTAGCAATTTCACTTGCTTTAACTACAACTGCATCAATTGCGTTGTTGTTTGATTTTTCGATTTTTGAATCAATAGCTTCATTGAATTGATCCAATTGGTTTTTTAAATTTTCGTCCATTTTTTAGTTTTTTAACGAATTAATTAAATATTTATACACTTCTGAATCATTGTTTTTTACTTCAACATTCGGCGAAGTGATAATTTCGGTCGGCTTCGTGAACTCAATAAATAATGATTTTAATTTTAAAATTTCAGCTTCAATAGCAAAACCCATTTCGTCCGAAATCTGTCCTTTTCTTAATAGTTTAGATAAATTATCATAACGCTTTGACAATTTTTCTACATCAACATTTCCCTTAACGTCTAATATTTTAGCTTGGTCGTTTGCTGCTAATGTAACGGCGCTAATCTCATAAAGTTTAACTTCTGTTATTTCTCTATAATCGCCCTTATTTTGTTTTTGAATTGGCATAATACCGACGCTATTTTCTGTAATAACGCCAGATTTCATTAATTCAACAACATCCTTTCCTAGTTGTGTTTTTGCAATTTCAGCAACGAATACAAGTCCTTTGTCATCTTCATATAATTCCGTCATTTTACCAATTGGCTGATTCATATCGTGTTGATATAAATATTTAACACGATTGCCGTTCTCTTCGATTGTCTTTTTATAAGCGCCTTTTGCAATTACATCTGAATCTGAATCTTTGTTCCCAAAATATGATCCGTATCCTTTAATAATTCCAGCGTTTTCGTCAGCGTCTAGCAATTCGCCCATCGGCGCAGCTTTATATAAAATTGTATTCATTTAATAAAATTTTTGTAAATATACGATTTTTTAAATTTTGTTTAATTCTGCAAATGCAAGTCCTAAACCTATGTTTGATAATTCGCCAACTGTTTGCGCCCCTTGTTTTGGAAAAGGTGCAACGCTGCATCTACAATTAACAACTTCAGCAGCTGGGCCGCTTGGATCTCCAGGATACATTAATAAAGAACCGCCTACCATAAAAGCATCGTTATAAGGTACTGGCTCACTTGCACCAGCTTCAGCGTGTGAACTTCTAGTCCTATCGTCAAAACTTGCAATCCATTCCTTCATCATTTGAGCGCCTGGAAATATCGTTGTTGCGCTTTCCATTGTTGCAAAGTTAGCGGCGTTTGTTGCTTCCGTTTGAACTAATCGCCTTGACTGATATGCAGAATATTTATTGAATTGATTTCTTAATATACGTCCTTTTTCAATAGTTCCTAAAACCATAAATTCAGGATCTCTTAAAAGTTTTTGAGTTAAATCAATTAATGTTTTTTTAGCCGTTCCGCTTACTAAAGTAACTCGTTGCGCACCAACCGCAGAACCTAAAGAAGCAAAACTATTTTGCCATTGATCTACAAATTGATTTGGATTAATTCCTTTTTTTATGTACCTATCGAAGCCTTTTGCGTACCAATTAGCAAAACGTATCCCAATATCCGAATAAAGATCCCTATATATTTTTAAGAAATCATTTTCATTAAATAATAATTGAAAGTTTGTTTGTCCTTCAGCAATAAAAGAATTAATACCTTTATTGTATTCAGATTTATAAAAGCGCCTAACTTTTGACAATTGCGGTTTTTCTGCAATATCGAGTTGCCTCTCAAAATCAGTTTGCCATTTTTGTTTATCTAACTTCAATTAGTCCTCTTTTAGTTTGTTTACCTCTCTAATTGCCCAATCAACGCCAGCAGTTCCACCCCATAAATTCCAAGCCACATAACCGTTGTCTTTCCAAGGCGTATCTTTTAATTTAGGATCTATTTTTGCGTTTTCCCTATGACGATTAAATTGCGCCATTCTTTTAACAACATCTAAAGAAATACTTTCTCTATTAGCTAATTGCGATGCTCTTCGCCAGCCTACTTCAGTTCCAGCAGTAACAACATCACGACCATATTTCTCACGCCATTCAATCATTCTTTTAGCGTTGTTGGTTGCGCTTTGCGGATAATTATTATATGATTCCGCTTTTGTTACTTCACTTTTTTTTTTAGACAAAAATTTATTTACGTCTAAATCTAATGGAGTGTTTTCAACCTCAACATCTGCAACCTTTGTAGGAATTAAATTTGCTGGTATAAAATAATCGTTTAAAGTTTCATTATCTTCGTCAATACCGTAAGACATTACAGAACGCTTTTCGTTTGGCGTTAACCACCAAGCCTTAGCCAATTGATCTACAACCTTGTCGGCCTCTTCCTGCAATTCAGGAATTACTGTAAAATCAAATTCAATACAAAGTTTGTTTCCATATTTAGGCGCCAACCATCTGTTTAATTCGTCTTTAATTTTTAACAATTCAGGAATAACCGCATTTTGATATAATGCTTTTTTAGCTTCCTTCATATTATTGTAAGAACTAGAATCAGTATTATTTAACAATTGTACTGGTACATTATAAATATTACATAAGTCTTTAATACTTGCGTTGTATTGTTCGATTAA
>P_2C_Liq_3_UnCtyDRAFT_100115_pt1 | contig 22636 bp, 30 predicted proteins | sample Pon2CUnioCityCA_3_FD_9720 | JGI IMG/M metagenome (IMG submission 9720)
GCTCAATGTTGCAAAGTTAATATACTTGTCCAACTCTTCCAACCAAGGGTGAAGTTCGCCTTTGCTGTATAAAATCATATCTTCCATATACTCCAACAAATCTAAATCTTGTGTTGCTGGCAACCATTCATAGTTGTTTGGCAGTTCAGGGTCTGGCCAACCATCCACATCTTCCCAGTTGTCTATCACACATTCACAAGAACCTACAATGTGTTCAAGTGCCTCACGCAGGGTTTCTTCGCCCATAGCATCTACACCTGGACCGTTGCCCACCCAATCAAACTCATTTAATGAGTTTTCCATATAGTTTTGTGCTTCAGTGAATACTGATAGTTTCATTACGCTGTTTCCTTTAACTGCCGTAAGCGTCATTGCTTACAATTTAAATTAACACAAATATACAGTGTGTCAACCACTAATGTGTATTTTGTTTAGTCTTGATACTTTACAATTCCAGTTAACTCAACTTCAGTGTAAGAGCCAATTCCTGTTTTAACCTGCATGCTTTGGATGCCACACACTATCCAAGTATCGTTGAGTTTGATCACACATTCACCTTCTTTTAAATCACTGTGTGCTAGTGCTGCCAACAGTGTGTTGGCATTGGTGCATGCGGTGGACATCACGCTGTTTCCTCTGACCATTCATTTGCTTCAATGTGTTGTGCTTGTTCATCTGTCAACATCTCTTGGTCATATGTGTATGTTGCAATGTATTCATTGTAACGCATCTTCTCTTCAATGTAAGATTGAATACTGTCATAAACCTGATCTTTTGTCCAATCACCAGGACAAAGCATCTGACAAGTTTTACCACTGCGTTGAACGCAATTAACTACCCAAAACTGTTTCATTACGCTGCCTCGTCTACAAGTTGTTGCAATTTGAGTGTTAAGATTTTGTCAGTGTAGTTTTGTTGTAATGTGCTGATTGCAAATCTTGCTACAGCACGATCTTCACTTTGTGCTGGGTATTGCTTAAGAATCTTTGCGATTAGTTTGAAGTTGTTCATCTCAGTGTCTCTCAATTGCCATAAGCGTCATTGCTTACAATTTAAAATAACACAAAAGCGGCTGTTGTCAACCACTTTTGTGTGTTTTTTATTCAAATATTTGATTAAAACTGTTTGTGGGTTCGGACTCAGTGTTCCAAGCAGTTATGCGTTTGGTAGCGATGTCAACATAAGCAGGATCAAGTTCGCAGCCAATATAACGGTGTCCGAGTTCTACTGCAGCCATACCTGTGCTACCGCTACCGTTGAAAGGATCCAGCACAACACTGTTTGCGGGTGTCACCAACTGTATGAGATAACGCATCAGTGCCACTGGCTTTACTGTTGGGTGATTGTTGCCTACGCTTGCGTATCCTGTATCGTCTGCTACTTTGGCCATACGCTCGCCATTTACATACGCACCTTTTACATCTCCAAAGGGTGCTGGGATTGATTCTTGTTCAAAACCCGTGTGTCTTTCTCGTCTGCTGACTTTAGGACAGTAGAAATACTTTTGATAGTCTGGTATTTCACCTATGACATTGCTGGGGAATCTACCTTGTGGTGCATCTGCTTCAAGTCCACCACGCTTTTGTTCTTTGATATTTGTTTCTTGGAATGTTGGACCACCCACATTTTTAGCCATATAACGCTCACGCCATAGTTGTTCTTTTTCTTGCTCGCCTGGTTCCCAATCAACTCTCGTAGCATCAATGTTGAGTGCTCCAACACCGTGAGTCAACACATTGTCTATGGTGCTGCCTTTAAACGGCTTTCGTGCCATACAGATTGGTTCGTGCCCTGGCTTGAGTGCTGTTTTCCAACCTGACCATTGTTGTGCTTGTTCATCTGTGCATACAACATCACCTGTTATTTCTTCTTTTAGATGACCACTTTCATACAATGAGTTGCTTGATTTACTTGAACGATGATTAGGATTGTGTTCAGTTTCTTCTACACCTTTTCTTCTTTGTATTGCCTTGCCAATGTCCTGTGCTTTGGGGAAGCCTGAACTGTAGATCCACATAAGTTGATCACGGATTTCAAACCCTGCACGTTCCAGCGTAAAAGCCAAGTGATGATAAGTTCTTGCAGCACTAAACGCTAATATATAACCACCTGGTTTTAGCACCCTTAAACACTCTTGATATGTTTCTAATGCACCTGTGTTTGCATCCCAATCTTTGCCAAGAAAGTCGATGCCATAAGGTGGATCTGTGACAATTGCATCTATTGAGTTATCTTTAAGACTTTTTAAGGTGTCCTTGTTATCACCTGTGTGTATTTCAAAGTTCATTTGTTTCTCCCGTAGCAACTTTGGTTATATTATAATAATACTTATATTAAGCTTTTTGTCAACCAAAAAAAAGCAGTGTGATCCAGGAGAGGCCCACACTGCTTAACTAGTTAAAAGGATTATAGTTTATTATTTAATGCGCTGTAACACATGTGTAGCAAGCAACCCCGGAGTATAAGGAATTTAAATTAATGGCAGTTAAAATAAACAGTAGAATTACTTGCTACAATTTTATTTATCACCACTAAAACACCACCTAATAAAAATGGTGCTAAATAAACATACAAAATCCCAACTCTCAATAAAGGAGGCACGCTACATGAGCGAACAATTCATGGAAACAGCAGAAACTGAGACTGCTACCGAAACTAACACTCAGGAAAACAGCAGCAAAACTTACACACAAGAAGAGTTTGATCGCCACATGGCAGGACTTAAAAACAGTCTCGCCAAAAAATATGAAAAGCAATATGCTGATCTAGGTGATCCAGAAGACTTACGCAAGCTCAAAGCAGATGCAGAACAACGCAGAACACAAGAGCAAATCAAGCGTGGTGAATTTGAAAAGACACTTCAAGAAAAGATGGCTGCCAAAGACGCTGAAATTGTTAAACGAGACAGTATCATTAAGGAATACCGTGTTAACTCACCTATACTTGATGCTGCAGCTAGATACAAAGCTGTTGCACCAGAACAAGTAAAAAGTTTGCTATCACAAAGTGTAAGACTCAATGATGTCGGTGATGTTGAAGTGTTAGGTAATGATGGTAGTGTGCGTTATGATGACCACGGAAAACCATTAAGTGTTGATGTATTAGTGCGAGAATTCTTAGATTCGAATCCGCACTTTGTTCAGCCAAGCCCGGCAACAACAAACACCAAGAGCAACACAAATGCTCCTCGTAACAATGGCGGTATTAACCTTGATGAATTGGACTTAACAAATCCAGAACATCGAAAACTTTACAAAGAAGCCCGAACCAAAGGGCTAATATAAACCATATTAAGGAGCAATTACAATGGTAGACTATATTTCAGGTTTAAACGGTGCTGATCTTTTCGTTCCAGCGAAAGCAGCAACAATTTACTCAGCACATGAGCAATCACTTTTCCTAGGCGGAGAAGTCATTCCAGTGGTTAACGCACCAAACGGCGTTCTACAGGTTCCAACAATCGCAAAAGGCGCAGCAACAGTTGTTGGTGCTGAAAACGATGGCGGATCCCCAGCAACATCAACTGGCGACATTGCCAACATCTTGCCAACAATTGATTCAACACCAATTGCTGCAAAACTTTACGCAGCACGCAGTGTTGTTCGTGACCTTGGTAACATCGATCCAAACGAAATCGGTCGTAGCTTGGGTATGAGTGTTGCTGCAAGCTTTGACGCTGCAGTTATGACAGCAATCAAAGCTGGAACAGGCACTGGTCTAACAACACAAGACCTAGCCACTGCTGACACAATCACAGTTACAGACATTGCTAAAGCTGTTGGATCAATCCGCGGCGCAGGCGAAACTGGTCAACTTGTTGGTCTAGTAAGTGCAACAGACTATGCAAGTCTTATGACAGCAATTGGTTCAACAGCATTTGCTGGTGGTGACCTATTCCAAGGACAAGCACTACGCAGTGGTTTCTTTGGTAACATCATGGGCGTTCAGTTGTTCGTCACAAGTTACCTCGACAACGGTGTAGCAATCATGGGCCAAGACGCAATGCGCATTGGTATGCAGAGAAACGTTGACCTAGAGATTGCACGCCGTGCAGAAGCTGTAGGTGTTGACTGTGTTGCAAGCTTGATGGCTGGTGTTGGCGTAGTTGACGGCACACGTGGTCGTTGGGTTAAAAACGCAGCTTAATAAAGGATATTGAACATGGCTTTCATTGAAGACACTAATACAGTTTACAGTTTTGCTGATTACAGCGATGTAACCAACAAGGACAGTAGATTGTTCGCCGAAAATGAAGGCCTGGATCAGTCTGTGGTTGAGGATACTTTGGTTAGATCAACTGAAAGTATCCTCAATCAACTACGCAGTAGTAGTTGGTGGTTTGATTACAACCAACGCAGAGGTGTAAAAATGCAAAATCGCATTGATACACCAGCAGTTGACCCAAAACGCATACTGAATAGACGAAATGACTTCACAGACCTCTGTGTATTTCATGCATTGCATGAAAGTATACTGCCTAAAGTTGCAGACTTTGGCAGCGAAGACGATGCAGAGCGTCAGAAGATTGGGTTCTATCAACAAAAGTATGACAATTTGCTTAGTCAACTTATTACTGCAGGAGATTGGTATGATTTTGACGGTGATGAAGTTGTTAGTAGCGACGAATTCCAACAGGGTTATATTAACCCAAGGAGAATCAGATGAGAGACCTTATACTTGGTTTAGTGGACAACATTGCTGTTGATGGATTCAGCACCAGCAGCAAGTTACCATTTGATCAAAACGGTGTCCCATTGTATCTACAGAACTTTAAAAAAGTTTATGTGGATCTACCACAGACCGAACAAGAACCTTTGTTTAACACACTAGACGGTAATGGTCCAGTCAATGAGACCATTACTGTTACTGCATATATTGCAACAGACGCAAAAACTCTACCCAGCAACTACAATCAACTGTTGACTGCATTGAAAAGTATTCGCATATCCAGTGACATCACTGGCTACAACCAGAAAACCACTGGTGTGCAAACAGAATATGTAGATGACAGTTTGCTTACAGTTGTTGATTGGGTTTTTGTGAAAACCATTATTAACCATTAGGAAGGAACTTACAATGGCTTACATTTATCCAGCCCCAGGTGATACAGTAGGTGGTCCACAGGTCACACTAAACTTGAAAGTATCTGGTGATACTGACGGATTAGATCTGCCGGCACTACAAGATGTTACAGTTAACGCTGCTAACGATGTCTTTACCTGGACACAACTAGACGCAGCTAGTAAAAAGCAAATTGCTACAACTGCTACAAACAGTCTCAGCATGAACTTGGTTCTAGACCAGGACACATTCTTTGGTGCAACAGCCGCAGGCGAAGAAGCACAAACTCAAGGTGTGTTTGGTCTTAGCACTTCAAAAAACAAAATTGAGTTTGAACTTTACATGGGTGACACTGACACAGGCGGCGCCGGTAAAACTCTAACTGGAACTGGCTACATCACTGGTCTTGCTCCAACAGTAAGTGCTGACGCACCTGTTTGGGTATCACCAATCACCATCACAGTGGACAGCGATTACACTGTATCGTAAACATTTCTAAGGGGGATAATGTCCCCCTTAGTCACCAACCAAAAGATTGATAGAATGTCAGACCCCATAAATACTAAGACAGATGCAGAACTACTAGAAAGTTTGTTAGCAGAGATTGCCAAAGCACGCAACGAAGTGAATTGTGCAGCCAATGATTTGAAAAAAGCCAGCAGTAGGTTGAGTTTTTTAGTCATGTTAGCAAACTCATTGATTGATAGAACAAAGGATTTACAGAAATGAAATTATCAGAATTAGCAGCAAAACCACAATTAATTAACGTGGTATTAGATCAACCAGCAATTGTAGAACGCTACGGCGAACCAATTGAATTTTACATATATGACAGACAAAACATGGAAACATACATGGCACTCAGCCAAGTTGATGGCAACAACATCACGGCTATTGCAGGTGTAGTAGTTCCATTGATCCTCAATGAAGACGGCACACAAATGATTGAACCAGATGGCGTTTTGCCAATTGATGTTTTAATTGCTGCCGTAAACGGAGTGGTGATTCGCTTGGGAAACCCGAAGAGCCAGACTACGCCCGCATGACACCACAACTTGACGCTTGGTTAACTTTAGATTTTGTTGCCAAGCGTTATGGTGTTTTGCCCAGCAAACTGTTGGCAACAGGTTGGAACACAGATGTAATATGTGCCAATCTAGCCATCGGATACGAAAACTGGTGCAGAAAACGTGCAGAGTCTGGCAACAGCAACACGCCACAGCCCAGCATTGAAGAGATGCAGGCTATGATAGCAAAGGTAAGAAGTTGAGTATACAACGTGTAAGCATACAAATAGCGCCAAGTTTGCGTAAGAAAACTGTAAAGTTCAAGAGGTTGCCTCGCGAAACCAAACAGAAGTTTGTAAGTGTTACACCCAAGCGCAGCGGCAACGCTAGACGCAAAACTCAACTACGTGGCGACACCATTCACGCTGACTATCCATACGCCAGCAGGCTTGAAGATGGATGGAGCAAACAAGCACCCACAGGTATGAGCGAGCCTACATGGCGCTGGTTTGTTGCTCAAGTTAAGAAAATAATGGGAGCCTTATAATGGTTACAAGAACAGATCGCTATCGTGTTGTAGTTGACACCAAAGATGCACAAAACAGTGTAAAACAACTTAGTGGCACACTGGGCAATCTCAAAGGGTTGATTGGTGGTGCATTGGTTGTTGGTGGTGTTGCTGCCGCAATTCAACAAATATCACGTGTGAACCGAGAATACGAAACTATGACCAACCAACTAAGGTTGGTTACCAGCGGACAATCAGAACTCAACAGCACATTTGCCGCACTACAAGGTGTAAGTGCTAGAACTGCCAGTGAGCTTAGCAACACAGTAGACTTGTTTACCAAGTTGAAGATAAGCACAGAGGCTATGGGTGCCAGCACCGAAAGTGTTGTAAAGGTCACAGAAACATTCCAAAAAGCACTGGCTATCTCAGGTGCTGATGCCAACACTGCAGCTGGTGCTATTAGACAGTTCGGTCAAGCTATGGCAAGCGGCACAGTGCGTGGTGATGAATTCAACAGCATCGTTGAAGCACTAGGTCCAGCACTTGCTATTATGGCACGTGAAAGTGGTATTACTGTTGGTCAATTGAGAGAGATGAGCCAAAGCGGTGAACTCACTGCCGAAACATTCTTTAAAATGGTTGAAGGTGCAGAAAACCTTGATGCTGTTTTTGCAAGTCTCAACACCACCACTGAACAAACACGCACACTGATGGGTCAAACCTTTGACGAGATCACTAGAAAGATTGACAACAGTTTAGGTATCAGCAGCAATTTCCGTGAAATTATGCAGATGCTTAACCAAGACCTAGCTGACTTGTTTAACACCAGTCAAAGTCTTGAAGCACTAAGCTTGGGTGATCTGTTTACCAGTGTTGAACAAGGCGCAATCAGAGCTGACATCGCAATAGCAGAACTAAAAAATCGTTTCGGTGATGTTAGCGGATTAAGAGGCTTGTTCAGCGGCGAAGAACGTGCTGCTATCCAAGACCAAATACGTGCCATTGAAGAATTAACTGCAGCAAGACAAGAAGAACTAGCTGCAGCACAAGAACAAGTTGCTGCTGATGCTGCAACACAAGCTGCACGCAGAGAAATGTTGGAACCACTCACACAAATGGGTGTTGCATTGGGCGAAATTACCAAGCAATACGAACGCAACATTCCAGCAAGCCAAAAACTCAGTGATGAACATGCTCGTGTGAGTGAGACACTAGAGAAGTTGTTGGCTATACGTGATGAAGAACTATTACAATCACCTGAATACCAAAGTGCACTAGAAGCTACACGTGGTAGAATATCTCAGTTGGATGATGCTATGGCTGGACTCGGCACCAGCACCAACAACACTGCAAGTGCAACTCGTGCTGCAGCAAGAGAAATGGAAAACCTCAAGAGTCGCAGCAGTGACTTTATTGCAGATCTCAACAGTGGTGTAGCTGATGCAGAGTTGAAATTCCGTCAGCTGAATATGGATCCATTGCAGCGTCAAATAAGCAGCATTGAAAACAACATCAAGAACAAACTTGCACGTGAAGTTGAGCGACTACAAGCTGCAATGACACCTAAAAACTCAGAAGAGATTCAGCGTCAAATTGACACCATCACCGCTGCAGCAAACAGTGCAATAGCCAGCCAAGCTGAATTAGCAGAACGCAGCTATGAGCACCAAAGAAGCTTCAGCTATGGATGGAGTGAAGCATTCCGTGAGTATGCTGACAACGCCAGCAATGCAGCCAACACTGCAGCAGATATATTTGGCAAAACCACACGTGGCATTGAAGATGCAATTGTTAACTTTGCAAAAACAGGCAAGTTTAGTCTTAGAGACATGTTGGGTGATGTGGGAGAAACACTGTTGCGCAGCAATGTAAGAAACATCATCAGCACCATTGGTGGCAAAGATGGACCACTAGGTGGATTGATGGACAGTTTAGGATTAGGTGGATTGTTGGGCAGCAGCAACACCAATGCACAACGAGGCAACACTGCCGCTGCACCTATCTTTGTTGCAGATGTAACTGGTGGTGGTGGAGATCTATCACAATTAGGTGGTATGATAAGTGCACAAACAAGTGGCTTTGCTGGATTGATCAACGGTGCACTTGGTCAGTTCTCAAACCTAGCCGGACAACTCAACAGAGGTGGATCAACTGTGGTCAACACCGGCAGCGGTGGCAATATTGTCACAGACTTATTAGGTGGCTTGTTGGGTGGCGGTGGCAACACCAGCAGCGGAATATTTGGCAACATCAGCAATGGCATCAAAAACATCTTCAGTGGCTTCTTTGCAAATGGTGGATACATTCCAGCAGGCAACTATGGTATTGTAGGTGAAAGAGGACCAGAGATGGTTATGGGTCCAGCCAGTGTTCGCCCTGGTGCCGGTGGGGGTAGAAACCTCAACGTAACAATCAACGCAGTGGATGCACCCAGCTTCCAGCAGTTGGTTGCACGTGACCCAGAATTTATATACAGCGTAGCCCAAAGAGGCGGTAGGAGTTTTGCATAATGTCGTTTCAATGGATAATTGACAACTGTGCCGGAATAAGCATAGATCACAGGCCCACAGTGGCACAAACAGTCACACGCAGCAATCGTGTTAGCAGTGTGGTAAGAGGTGGATACACCTATAGATTCTCGGTAGAAATGCCAGTAGGATACAGATATTCAGATGCAAGACCACATATTGCAGCATATGAAGCACAGGGTTTGCACACCACAGACACCATCAGCATACCACAGGATTACATCTCAGGTTACAAGGGTGAAGCAAGTGGCAGCACAGGTTGGAGCATCAGTGCAACACAGTATGACACAGAGTTTGATGTAACCAGCATTGGCGGTGCAAACATCACAGGTCCAGCACCGCTGTTGGCAGCAGGAGATGTGCTCAACATCAAGACTGGCAGCACCAGCCACAACGCTTACACTGTAACCGAAGACGCAACTTGGTTTGGATCAGCACCAGTCACAGTCAAGCTCAACAGAGCAATACTAGAAAGCAGTGGCAGTTACACCATCGATGCTGGCAGCAGCACCAACTGGGATGTGATATGTGTAAGCATGCCACAGTGGAACATATTTGATTACAACTTGGTAAACTGGAGCGGCAGCTTTGTGTTTTACGAGGTGCTGAGATGACAGACCTAAGTGCATATCCTATCAGTGTTGGCACAGAACTGTATGTGTTCTTAGACATACCCAACAATCCACTGCGCTTCAGTGACAGTGATAGACCAAGAACTGTTGACAGTGAAACTTATGCAAGTTTGGGAAGTTTGTTGGGTGTGGGTGCAGCTGTCAGCAGCATACGTGCAACACGCAGCAACATGACCATCAGCATCAGTGGTATACCCAGTGAGAACTTGAGTGGTGGCCTCAGTGATGATGTCAAAGGCAGCAGAGTGCAAATACGCAGAGGTTGGATCAACCCAGCAAGTGGTGAGTTGATTGATGCACCTGTGTTGAAGTTCTCAGGTAAAATAGACAGTGTGGCATTTAGAGAAACATTCTCCACTGGCAGCAGCACATTTCAAATTGTGTTCAATGCTGTTAGTGATCTCAACAGACTGCAGAATTTGGTGAGTGGTAGAAAAACCAACCTGTCAAGCCAACAGAGTTATTTTCCCAATGACACTGCTTTCTCAAGAATCACAAAAATACGCAACACCAACTTCAACTTTGGATCACCAAATCCACATCCACGATATGGAACAACACGATGAGTTTTTTTAGCAGTTTAGGAGACATATTCAACAAAGTCACTGGCGGAGGTGGCATTGGTGGATTTTTAGGAGGTGTGCTGGGTCAAAGTGGCAAACCGGGCAACCTAGCAGGCAACATTGCTGGCAGTGTGGTTGGTGGCATACTCACTAGAAAAAAAGCCAAGGCAGCAGCACAACAAGTGAACAGCAGCAATCCAACCATAGACATTGATGGTAATCTCAGCAGCAACACCAGCACAACACCACCAGAGCCAGACATGGGTGTTAGAATGCAAGTGTCTGCAGATGCCAACAATCCTATTCCAGTGGTGTATGGAGAAGCATGGTTGGGTGGCAAACTCACTGAAACTGTGATGACCAACAACAACACCATCATGTGGTATGTGCTCACACTGTGTGAACGCACAGGCAACAAGATCTCAGGTGAACCCAGTGAGATCACTTTCAAAGATGTGTATTGGAACAACCAACGTGTGGTGTTTGACAGTGATGGTGTTACCATAGCATACACTGTGGATGCCAACAGCAAGCAAGATGGTAGCGTGGCTGGATTGGTTGAGATATACTGCTACAACAACGGCAGTGCCAATCAAACCAGCGTAGAAGACTTTCCAGTGGGCGCACCGAGCCCAGCAAACTCAACTATACCCACTTGGAGCAGCACAGACAGCATGGAAGAATTGGTGTTTATGGTGGTCAAGGTCAAGTATAGCCCAACCAAAAACGTCACAGGATTACCACCAGTTACAGCACACTTAAATAACAGCATGACGTTACCTGGTGATTGTTTGTTTGATTACATGACCAACACTAGATACGGAGCAGGCATACCTGTAGAGGAGATCAACGTCACATGAACACTTTAGAACAACTCAACTATTACGCACAAAACTCAGGTATTACCTTTGAGGACGATAGACCTTATAATATTGAATTTTCAGGAACTTTAGCTGATCACAATTTTGGCATAGTTGAAGACGTTGAGTTTTCAATTCCCAACACTTTTAATGGTAGTCTTTCAAATTTACAAAGTCTAGATGACGAAACAACAGAAAATATCACTATTAAATTTGATTTTGATGCAGCATTAAATCCAGAAGTCGAATGGCCTTTGCCAATTAGGTCAGTGGGATTTCGCAGCAATCCAGAACAAACACAAGGTAATCCTGAACTTCTTCCCTGGGAAGGTAATCCAAAATTGTTTTTTGCTGAAAAAATACAAACAAACAATGATTTTTTGTATATTTTAAATAACACAAAATTTACGTTTATTGACCAAGAGACAGACTTTGTTTTTACTATTACTGTAAGTTACCCTGATCCTAATGACGTTAACACCATAATTACACATGCACAAAACTACAATGTTACAGTTGTTGAAACATCACCTGAATTAGCCAACGAAACTGTTGTAAGAAATTATATAAGAGGCGATCAAACAAATATTTTTGCAGTAGATCCGCTGACTATTGTAGATGTTGCACAAGATCAAGTATATAAATTGGTTTTAAACAGCAATGCAAACAATTTAATGAGTATACCTGATACTGTAGATACCACAGGATGGGATATTCAACCAAATTTTGATTATCCTTATCAGAGCACATTGGAGTTATACGGAACAAAAGCAGAAATCAATTCTATTATACCGCAAATAGTTTATCATGGAATTGCAGTTAATCCTGATACAGATACAATCACATACGAATTAAGAAATATTTTTGTTGCACCAGATAATTATCTCACAGCTAGTGGTAACTTTAGTTTAACCAGCACCGATAGAGACTATGCCCAAAGTTGGGACGGTATATTTGTTGATACCAATGTTGACTTGACACCAGAAAGATTGATGTATAGTAAAGCAGATATTTTAGTAGTTGGCGGCGGTGGTGGCGGCGGCATAAACTTAACAAATATAACAACAAATCCACAGGTTACTGAGTTTGGTCAAGGTGCTGGCGCTGGTGCATATGTTTATTTGAACGACGTCGACCTTTACAACTTCAATAGAACATATGGAACAGATTTGCTTGGAGTATCAGTTGGCGCAGGCGGATTATATGATCGCAATTACGACCAAAACAACCCATTAAGCAGCAATTCAACCAACGGCGGTAATAGTTTAGTAGCTGGAGGCGGTGGTGGCGGCACAATAATAACTGCATACGGCGGTGGCTATGGCGGAAGAGGTAGCAATCCTATTGGTAATAGTGGTGGCTGCGGTGGTGCTGCTAATGGTGCTGCTACAGCAAGTTATATTAATCCAGGATTATCTTATCAAAGCAGTGAATTGTTTAGTGTAATCGGTGGAGCAGAAGGCAGTCGAGGCGGCGGCGCTGGAACAAATAGTAGTGGTGTCTATAATCCATATATGGGTGATATACAAATGTTTGCAGCTGGTGGTTTGCCAGGAAACACTTACACTTCACAAGAAACATACCCAGGTAGCGGTGGTCGAGCTGGTTGGGTAGCTCCATTAAGTCCAGGCAATGACCCATACGAAGATGTAGGGTGCACTGACGGAGAGTCAGGACGAGTAGTCATAAGATTTAGAGGTTTATCATGACAGCAATCAGCCAAATTACAAGATACAGCATCAATGGTCCAATATACACAGCAAGACCTGTGTGGGAAAACATTGAGCGACTGGCAAACGCAGCACACAGTTGGGTCACATACGACATCACCACAGGCAAGTGGAGTGTGGTTATCAACAGAGATGAAGCCAGTGCAGGCAGTTTCTCAGACAACAACATCATCGGTGGCATCACAGTGAGCAGCAGTCCAACTGCCAGTGTTTATAATGTTGTGGAAATACAACACCCAGACAGAGACATTGAAGATGTCAGCAGTTTTGTGCGTGCTGCACTGCCACCCGGTGACTTGCGCCCAGGCGAAGATGAAAACATCTTGGCGCTGACTTATCCAATCATCAATGATCAAATACAAGCATTGCACTTGGGTCTCACAGAACTCAAACAAAGCAGACTGGATCTCATCATACAGTTTGTCACAGACTACACTATGAATCACATACGTGCTGGAGACATCATAGACATAACCAACACTGCATATGGCTTTGCAGTCAAGCAGTTTCGTGTGCTCAGTGTTGAAGAAGCAGATGCAGACGATGGTGGTGTTGTGTTCAGCATCACTGCACAAGAACACAGCAGTGACATTTACTCACACGACTTGAGTAGAATCACACTCAGCAATGAGGATGGTGTATTCTCAATTGGTGACATTGGTGCTATGAGCACACCACAGATCACCATCAACGGCAACAGTCAAACACCACACATGTTGATTGAAAGTGTTTTTCCCAGCATCAGTGCACCCATCACTGGTGTTGAAGTATGGAAATATGAGATCACAGACCCAGATGAATTGGCTGATTGGGATGATCCTTTGTTGTATCCAGATGTTAATAGAGTATACACTCTCAGCAACACATTCCTTGCAGAAGACAGCTATCAACTCAACAGTGACATAGATTTTAGATTGGACACAGTTGATCCTGGCAACTACTTGATCAAACTACGTCCCACCAATGGCACCACCAAAGGTCCATTCACCAACTACGGCAGCACAGTGACTTATGTGGTGGACATTGCTGCTGATCTAAATTCTAATACACTTGCTGATAAAGTAGTTGATGAACTGGATTTAAATCCAGTATTAGATCAAGCGATTCTTTACCATTACAGCTTAGGTGGTTTTTGGTTAAGCACAGGAAATGGGTTTGCTACAAGTAATTTTGATACCAGCGCTGATCCTAACGCAACTGCACATTTTAATACCGTGGGTATTGCTTTAAATGCGGGTTTTAATTTTGGAACAAACAACAGTGCTGAATTATTTTCAAATTGTTTAACAGGAGTAACACTTCAGCTGAGACACAACGGAACACCGTTATACGAAAAAAACGGCAGTTTAGACACTTTTACCAGTTATGCTAATTTTGCCGGCGGCACTATAAGTTTTAACATAGTTTTCGACAACACAAGTTTGTCAATTAACGCTGGAGATCGATTGGATCTATATGTTGAATTTTTCAGCAATGGAACAGCACCTAGTGATTATATGTTTTACAATGTTGAATTAACCAGTTTTGGCGGCGAAAGATTTTAAGGAATAACAATGTTTGTATATTATCAAAAAGACAGCGGAAAAATTATTACAACTGCATCTCACCAATTGAACCTCAATTATGAAGTTGAAGTTTTAGAAACACAACAACTTCCAGCACCAATATTTGAATGCATTGTTGATACAGAAACAAAAACAGTTAAAACTATAAACTAACAGTGTTAGTATTTTTTTTATGAGTAAATAGTAACAGCAACAGCGCCTTAGTGCTGTTGCAGCAACTTTAGGAGCAACACATGGCCAACACAGGCATACTCAGTTTCGCACAATTCATAGGCGGAGCAGATCAGTTAGTGATCAAACAAGACTTTCCAAGTAGCCAAAGCAGCTTGGTTTACAACTTTGATCAAGACATCACCGGATGGACATTCAGTGCTGACTACCAAGTTATTGTGGTAGACAGTTTAGCATATGAAAGATTCACAGGCGATCCAAACTTTGCAAATTCAACAGTTATTGGGAGTTTCCCAAAAGCAGAGATCACAGGTGATGCAGCACCAGCTGCACTTGATGTAACTGCGGGCACTGTTAGAGTCACACTACCAGCCAATATGTATACTGGTGGATTGATTCCGGATGCACGCAAGAATGTGCCAATTGCAATAGTAGGATTTACTTGGACAACCGATGATACTCCCACACAAACCAGCACACATCGTTGGGCAGTTGTGCAGAGTTATGAGCCAGATGTTGGCATCAGCGATCCCACACTCGAAGCAGACTACACAGCATTAAGCGTGTAAGGAGAATCACATGGTAGAAATTACAAATCTCAGCAACCTACAGCCTAAGAGCATCACAGTTGAAAGCAGTGGCGAAACCATCACTGTTACCAACACCACACCAGCAATAGCCAACATTGTAAGTGGCACACTCACTATTAACAGCAGTGCAGTTGAAAGTGTAAATGGCGAAATTGGTGCAGTTGTGTTGGACACAGACAACATTGCAGAAGGCAGCAACCTTTATTACACAGATGCTAGAGCAGATGCTAGAGTTGACTTAGCAACAGGTGCAAACTTAGACCTCAGCAGCAAAACAACCACAGAACTTGCAGAAGGTGAAACCTTTATTACACAGATGCTAGAGTGCAAACAAAACTAGGTGATGTTGGCAGCAGTATCTTACCAAATGCAAATGTCACATACGACTTGGGCAGCGACACTCTAAGATGGCGTGACCTATATTTGAGTGGCAGCAGTATTGTTCTTGGCGGTGCTACTATCACTGCCACAGATGGTTCAATAAGTGTGCCAGGTGGCTTTGACCTAGCCAACAACACCACCAGTGATTTAAGTGAAGGCTCAAACCTTTATTACACAGACGGCAGAGTGCAAACTTATTTGACAGCAAATGATTATGCTACCAACACTGATGTAAACACTGCAATTACTAATTTAGTTGACAGTGCACCAGCTACATTGGACACACTCAATGAGTTGGCAGCAGCACTAAATGATGATCCAAACTTTGCTACAACTGTAAGCACACAATTGGGCAACAAACTCAACACTGCAGACTTTGACAGCACTGCNGACACTTGGCTTACTGGCAAAAGCACAGANGACATCACAGAAGGTTCAAACCTTTACTACACAGATGAGCGTGTGGATGACCGAGTAGCCAACACAGTTGTGGGTGGCGAAAACATCAGTGTAACATACGATGATGTTAACAACACACTTACCATCAGCAGCACAGGTGATGTTGGATACGACCTCAGCAGCAACAACACAGATGACTTAGCTGAAGGCACCAACAACCTTTATTACACAGATGCTAGAAGTAGAGCTGCTATTAGTGCAACGGGTGATGTAAATTACAACAGCACCACAGGCGAAATCAGTGCAACCACATACAAGAGTGCGGACTTTGATACGGACTTTGCTGCCAAAAGCACCAGTGATTTAGCTGAAGGCACTAACCTGTATTACACTCAAGAGCGTGTGGAAGATGCTGTAGACAACTTATTGGTTGCAGGCACAGGCATCAATTTAACCTACAATGATCCTAGCAGTCAGTTGGTAATCGGTCTCAACAGTAATGTTATTGATCTTACAGATCTTAGTGTTACTACAAACGCACCTGATTCAGGTGGTATTTTAACTTACAACAACACCACAGGTGAGTTTTCATTCTCACCAGCAGACCTCAGCAGCATTACCAGCACATTAGCTGAACTCACAGATGTTGACGTTACTGGAGTAACCAACGGTGAAGTGTTAAAATACAACAACACCAGCGGTGTTTGGGAAGCCAGTGCTGATGTAGGCATTCCTAGTGTTGCTGCAGATCTTTCGCCACAGTTGAGTGCAACCCTTGATGCACAAAACAACACTGTAACAAACTTAGGCACACCAACACTCAACAGTGATGCTGCTACCAAAGGCTATGTGGACACTGCAACCAGCAGCATACCCACAGATGTGAGTGATTTAACAGACACTACTGGATTGCTTGACAATGACGATCTCAGCAACAACACCACCAGTGATTTAGCTGAAGGAACAAATCTTTACTACACAGATACTAGAGCACGTGCTGCTATCAGTGCAACAGGTGATGTAAACTACAACAGCACAACTGGTGAAATTAGTTACACCACACCTAGTATACCAAGTGACGTAAGCGACCTAACAGACACTACTGGATTGCTTAACAATGATGATCTCAGCAACAACACCACTAGTGATCTTGCCGAAGGTGATAACCTTTATTACACAGATGCTAGAGCAGATGCACGAATTGCTGCCGCAAGTGTTGATGCACTAAGTGATGTTGACACCACAACAGTAGCACCCATTAGTGGTGATGCACTGGTATGGGATGGCACTAACTTTGTGCCAAGTGCTGTTAGCAGCGAAGAAGCAACCAAAGTCACTGTCACAGTGGACAACAAAACACTCAGCACCATAGCCAAAGGCACACCTGTTTACGTCACAGGTGCCACAGGCAACACATTCCACATAGAACCAGCTGATGCAAGTGACCCAGCTAAGATGCCAGCAGCTGGTGTGCTAGCACAAGAATTAGTTGCAGACGCTGAAGGTGAAATGATTGTTAGTGGATTCATCAACGGTGTTAACACATCAACCTTTACTGCAGGTGATGCAGTTTATGTTGCCGCAGGTGGTGGATACACCAATGTTAGACCCACAGGCGAAACCAACCTAGTTCAGAAACTGGGCATTGTTAGTGTAATTGATGCCACCAACGGTGCAGGCTTGATACAAGGTGCAGGCAGAGCAAACGACATTCCAAACTTGGACGAGGATCAGTTCTTCTTGGGCAGTGCCAGCAATGTGGGTGTTGCAACAGACTTTAGTTCAGCAGTTGAAGCTATCTCAATCAACAGTGTAAGCGAAGACACCACACCAACCCTGGGTGGGCAGCTTGATGCAAATTCAAACAACATCATTAATGTGGGCAACATTGATGTTGATGGCACAATCACAGGTGGTGACGGATTTGGTGTTAAGTTCCCTAATGGCATTGACTTGGATGGTGCAGGCATCATCAACAGTCACGATGGCAGTGGACGCAGAATTAGTATCAGCGGTGGACAAGATGTCACACTCAACGCAGGTGGACAATACAACAGTGAGTTCCTCAACAGCAGCACAACAGGCAACGGCATACGCAGCACCATCGGCACACCAGGACAAACTACTACTAGTGGTAGATTGTTCAATGGTAGAATTGCAACCACAGGTGGATATGCTGAACGCTTTACAGTTGACTACACAGGTAAAGTAACCATCAACGAGTCATACAGCTTGCCTGTTGCAGATGGCACAGTTGGACAAGTGCTTACCACAGATGGTGCGGGTAACTTGACATTTGCTGACAGTGCAGGTGGCGGAGCTAGTGCTATTGGTGATTTAACAGATGTAAACATTACCAGCATCACAGACGGACAATACTTGGTGTATGATAGTGCTACCGGCAATTGGATCAACAGCACTGTTTCTGCAGGATCGGGCATAGCCAACATTGTGGAAGATCTCACTCCACAGCTTGGTGGCGACCTTGACACCAACGGCAACAACATAGTGGACAACAGCAGAGATTATTTTGTAATTGGTGGCAGTGGAGCCAGCCTCAGCACCAGCAGAACAAAAGGTCCAGCACTGAACACAGAAGCAAACTGGGATGGCACTGACAGACTTTACAGTAACACCATGATAGCAGATGTTACACTCACACAAGACGTCACTGGCAGCAACGGCAGATTAAGAAACAATTACACTGCAGTTAACCTTGATCTCAACGGACACGATTTTACTACTACTGGTAATGGTCGTGGTGCAGTGGGAGTATACAGTAGTGGAGTAATTCCTATAAACAACAGTGGCACGCCTGTAACAATCAGCAAAACAAACACCTTCAATGGATATTATGGTGCTTTCATTGGCAGCGGCAGCGACGTCACCATTGGAGAAGCTGCTGGCTTGGAACTTTGGGCCAGCACTGAACAATATGGTCAGACACTAAGCCTTGGTGATCTTATTGGTATTCGTTTAAGAGGAAACACATACGACTCAGGTGGCGTAACCAGAACTGGCAGTGACTACAGTATCCTCAGTGATGATGCAGGTGCACTTATGGATCACGCTGGTCCAATTAAGATTGGTGCATACACACTGCCCAACACAGACGGCACTGTGGGCCAAACGCTGGTCACAGACGGTGCTGGTAATGTAGTTTGGAGCAGTGCAGGCGGCGGCGGAGGCGGTGCAGTTGTAATCGACGACCTACTGGATGTAACCATTACCAGCCCTAGTGTAGACCAAGCACTGGTGTATGATGGCACGGGCTGGGTAAATGGCACAGCAGGTGGATCGCCAACTGGACCGTTGGACTTAACCAGCTTTAGTGGTCAATTTGCACACATGGTAAACTTGAACATCAACCACGACATTGGTGGTGGTGCAATGATAGCAGGCACAATTGATGATCAAATTGGTGTAAACTTCTTACCAGTGTTCCAAGCCACAAAGAACTACGAAGACACACTAGGTCAGCGAGTTAGAATTGTTGGCGCACTTACTGCCAACGACACTGTCGCAACTGATGATCCATTCACAAGCTACAAGTTGGATATGCAACGTCCTTGGTATAACACCAACACCAGCAGTGCTAAACGTCAAACACAAACACTGTATGAATTTGGCACAGATGGTTTCTTTAATGACATGCCAAATGGCACTACTGCGCCCAGCAGCCAAAAGATGAACTTCGGACAACCCTTGGACTTCCAAGAAGGTGCGTTTTCACCTTTTGTGTTTAGTGATGGAGCGCAAGCAATTTACAACTTACCCAACGCTGCAGGAGCTATGACAAGAAACTTTATTATACAGCTTGACAATAGTATAAGCAACTTTGTATGTGTGCCTGACAGTGTTTGGGAAGCTACAGAAAGTGGTGTTTACAATTCAAACTATGATCCGTTCTGGGGCTATGGTGCAAATTGGAAAATCACATTCACTGTTGGTATTCCTAGTGGTGCAAGCAACGCTACTATAACAATAAACAACGCACTACCACCAAGTGGTGTTATCAACAATGCTTATGGCGATTTGATTTATCCACAGTATGCAAATACACCCGCTTGGGCAAACACAGGCACTAGAGTTGTTACACTAACTAGACCAGCCAGTGGCACAACATTCTACAGATGGACAATAGAATACTTCGCTGGCACACTGTTCATCAAAGACTGGGAGGAGTTTTCACTAACATGATTACCAAAACAATAAGCAACATACAACCACAACAAATGCAGATGGTGTTAAGCAATCTCTGCATGGGATTTACAATAAACAGTAGAAGTAGCACCAGTGTTACTGCAACTGGACCACAAGAATACTGGGAGATGGTCAGTCTACCCAGTGATGCTGTGGTTACTGCAACATAGACAACTGTTTTAGTTGTTCGAATACTGCAACATGAATATAATCAAATCTCACATTGCTCTCACACCAGGGCAGTGTGGGATTTTTCCTAACTAGTATCAATTCTCTGATATCATCCACCGGCAAATTGGGAAAGTCTCTCACTGCAATATCTGTGTATTTTTTCAGTGATATGTTCCATTCATCCCCTCGTTCCAGCACACTTTCTCGAATTTGAGTGAAACTTGAACTAATGAATCCTTTGAATCCAATATCGTCTTGAAGTATAATAGTTTTTTCCATAGATGCCTCTTAATTGATAGTTTTATATAGCTGGTGTGCCACAGTGCTACATTATTTTGTATAAACGGCAAAAAGTGCAAATTAGGGCTTGTAGATTATTGAAATTAAACATAAAAAACCACCCTAATTTGATAGATGTCATTTAAGTTCGCTTTCGTTGTCTTCTTACTATGGTGCTGCGAACCACAATCTCTACATTGTCCACACTCCAGCCACCTTCAGGATCAATTCTGGTCATACTAAGACTGTCACTGTCTCTGCCCATACGCTGCCAAGCGTCATCTTTGAGCCATAAGTCGATGTATGTTTCTCTGTCCAACTCCCAGGGTTCATCACGAAAGCGTGCTTGCAGTCTTGCATTGTGGAACTTCTTGCCCATTGCATAACGCACAAATCTAAGATTAGGTTCTATCATCGTTTTGTCTCCGTTATTCTTTTTAATTGTTGTTGGGCAACTTTCAGCCCGATGCTGTTTTCTGCCAACTGCTGATTGAGTTCTTTGGCAATGTTTCTATACTTCAAGTATAAGAATAGTCGGTATAACATTTGGTTTTCCTTTGTTGTTGTTTTTGTTGAGTTTTTTCGAGAAGTAATACACTAATAGAGTAGTAGTATTGAAGTAGTGATAATATTTTAATAGACGTAAGTCCAGTGCAAATGTTTTGTGCAACAAAACGTTTAGCACAGATGTCTATAGACATCTCACAAGTCATTGTATTACTTCCTCGCTGAACTTGATGTTGTATCCAGTTGAGTTTTTAACAAACAAACTCAGCACATACAAGTCCACAGGGCTATCACTGCGCCATCCGTCGTGTTCTAAGAAGTATCTCACAGGTCTATTGCTGATGTGTCGTTCTCTCTTAAGATATTTGATCACAGCACTCATCACTCGACGTTCTTCTTTTCTATACACTGCACTTTTCTGTTGAGCATTCTTTGCATCAAGAGGCACCCACATCTTGCGAATGTCCACCCTCAGTTGTTCGCACCACTCGTCGTTTACAAGTCTTGCAAATGCCAGTCTGTTGGGCAAAACTTTTGTTGCAATATCACCTGTGGGTCTATAAGTAGCACCATTAAACAGTGCAGTGATCACTCGTTTTGCAGTTGTAACATCAGTGTGCAGTCGTGAAGCAAGTTGTGCTCTACGCAGTGTTTTGTTGTCGAGATAATCATCGATCACAGGCGTGGATTTTTCCAATCCCATCAAACGTGAATACTGCAACAGTATGGTGGGTGCAGCACTTTCGATATCATACGCATGAATATATCCATAGCTGGCAAACAAGGGATCACGTATCACTGTGGGATAGTGTTGTAAACTGTTCCAATACCTGTTGTTTTTGTCATTGTATTCAAACTTGCCACTGGCAATTTCACTGCCGTGTTTGTGTTGTGCCCATTCTATTGCTACAGTTTTTATCAATGATTTTGCACCACGTGGCTGTTGCAACTGTCTACGACAATACTTTACACCAGCGGTATTCAGCCGATAAGTTTTGGCAGTGTTGGTTGCGTGATTGTATCGATGATCGGTCTTCAACAGCTTTTGTCTCAGCCATTTGCTCAGTGGATTGCTGCCATTGCCGTAAACACTGTTGATGTGATCTCTAGTTAAAAACTTTGGCTCTTTGCGATAGCCTAAATTTGCACAAGTCCAGCCCAGTGCATTCTTTACTCGTCGGCGCACTCTTGGATCATCAAAGTCAGGGTGATAACTCATTTAATAAATCTCCCAGGCACACGTCCAGCACGTCGATCCTTGTTGCTGCCACGAACCACACTGTGATTGGTTGCCCAAGTTGTTATCTTGTCAAGTTGTGTTGGTGTAAGTTTGCTGAGATCACTGGTTTTGTAATAACGCAGTGCTAAGTGTATTATACGTTTTTGTATATTCATTACACCAACTCCTCAATGCTTTGTGGTGCGTGATCAGCATCTATGCAAATCCAATCCGGTCGGCTGCGATTTAAATCATCATT
>P_2C_Liq_3_UnCtyDRAFT_100117_pt1 | contig 22532 bp, 29 predicted proteins | sample Pon2CUnioCityCA_3_FD_9720 | JGI IMG/M metagenome (IMG submission 9720)
GCACCGTTGCACTTATTACTAGCTTTAATTGTGTAGACACAAGTTGTATTTTTGTTTTCTTTTACATCATTTTCTAGAGTTTCAATTGATTTGTCTAGCAGCACATCGACCAACATATTTTGCTGAAGTCTTCTGCTAACATTTCCATTATCCTCAGCTTCCCAGCACTTCTTGCACCACGTTGATTGCTTTCCGTTTAGCAAATCTTCCTTGACTTCGTCAATATCATAGTCCACTGGCATCCAGCAGCAATGTGTGGGCTTTTTAAAAAACTCCATTGCATAAAATGGCATTACACAAAAAGTTTTAGAAGACATGTAACAGTTTCTTTCTAATTATACAAAATTATATTACGAAGTCTTTAGCCCAGCAAGCATGCTTTTTAATTTGGTGCTTTGTACATCTGCAGTTACTTTAGGAGCATTGTCAACTGTAGTATTATTTACCACTGACTTTTTCTTAAGAGTATCATACACTGTGCTGTTTGGTGGTGGACTATAATCATCTTCGTCGCCTGCATCCACAATACGCAAACTATCAATGTCGAATGCTAGTTCTACTTTTTGGCCTACACCACTACTGCTCCGTGTTTTCATTAGTTGTAGCTGATAGCGTCCGGTTTCTCTCATGCTACGAGTTGTAAAAATGCCAAACACATTGTCTGCAGTGTTGATCTTACTAATACCACCACTGATATGGCTGTGATCAAATTCAACTTCTTCGACACTGGCACGATTCAACTGACTAGCAGTGATCAACACCATGTCCATTTCTTTTGCTAAGTTACGCAATTCTTCGCTAACATACTTGTCCTTGACAAACATATCGCTAGGAGACACTTTGGCACTCACTGGCATTAGCAGATCCAAATAGTCTACACAGACGTAATCGCACTTTAATCCAGTTTGAATCTGCAGTTCTTTGAGATAGCTACGAATGTCATTGACATTGCTCTGTGCTGGCATATATTTAATACGTAGTTTGCCCGACTTCTTGCCCATCATTTTTACTTTCATCTCAACGCCGTCGAGATCCTTGAAAATGTCTCTACTTGGAATGCCAGTTGTCATGCTGTCAATACGCATACTACACAGTTCTTCACTGAGTTCTAGTGTAATATATACACCATTTTTATTTGTTTGCATAAAGTTAACTGCTAGGTTTTGCATAAACAAACTTTTACCAGAACCTGANCCGCCTGCAAAAATTTCTAGCTCGCCTCTGTTGAATCCGCCNAACAGTTTACGATCTAANGTGGGCCATCCTGTGCTTACTTGTCCGTTATTATCTTTAAGTGAACTTAGGCGGCCGCGAGGGTCTTCAAAGTAGTCTACACCTAAGTCTCGTGTTAAACTAATCTGCACTGCATCTTTGACTAGCTTTTCNATTGGGTCGTATTCGCCTTTTTCAATTAAGTCTGCACTTTCTAGTACCACACGCTTGAGTGTTTCGTGGCGAGTAAAGCTCTCAAACTCGTCTAAGAACCAATCAGTCATTGTACTATCCAAGCCATCGACTTTTTCCAACGGCGCACCGGTTTCTGCTTTTACTTGTGCAGTCGTAGGAAGATCATTGTACTTGTTGCTGTACTCACTGATAAAATCAGCAGCACTTCGCAGACTACGATCAAAGTTAATACTATTAAAGATATTTTGCACTCGCACATAACATTGTGCATCGCTGATCATAATTTCTAGAAATAACTTTTGTAAATCTGTGCTGTAGTCTTTGGTTGCCATGTTGTTCCTTGTTTTATTATATATTAGCTGAAAACGGTTCTACTACGCAATTTAATTTTTAGGTCATTGCTTTCTACATCAGCTAAAATACTTCGCATTGTATATAGCTTACCGTAACGACGATGTGCTTCTGCACAATCTTTTACATCAGTTTCCCACAGCGGAAAGCTTACGCTCCAGCCATACTCAACAGCTTGCTCAAGCAAACGCTTTCCGCTGCGATCTTGATCTGGCACTACTATTACTTGCTTGCCTAAACTTTCAATAATTTCTGCTTTATTTTCGTTAACTTCGTTTGTTAGTACTGCGACTCCGTCTACTGCAATAGCATCAAGTGGCCCTTCGGTGACTATTACAAACTGCCTATCTGATGTTTGTGCATCTACATTAAACACATAATCACTGTCAACTTGATTAAAATATTTTAGTTTGGTGTCCTCAACTACACTACGTGCAGTATAGCCAATTGTTTTTCCTTGCCAAATATATGGCACAATAACTCGACGATTTAGCCCATTCTTGGATTCTGGGCTCCATTGCCAGTTATAGTCGTCTAAAGAGAATCCCCGAGCATGTATAAAATCAACCGCTGCGTTGAGATTAGAATCTATCGAATGAGCGCCAGCGGAAACTAATTCAGATACACTACCGCATTGCGGCAAGTCAACTGACTTAAACGCTTGGCTTTTCTTTTTAAATTCTTGTTGAACTGCTTCTTTGTCAACATTGCGCATTGCTTCAAATACTAGAAGTTGTATTTGATCTGCGGGCATGCCTAGCCAGTTAAGAAGATTCCTAACACGATACCCAAGATGTCCGCCGGGCTGCCATCCAGTTTTATAGTTGCAATTGAAGCAATGATAACTAAAACCGCCTTCGGGTGTAAGCAGCATTCCCCCACGACTGCGTTTATCGGCAGTTTCTCCGCGATGCGTGCAACAGGGTGCATTGAAGCTAATCCAGCCTTTGCTGGCTTGCTTGCGCTTCATTGGCAGTGCATCAATTATGTTTTGTTGAATAAGGTTCATATACTGCTAGTATATAACAACCAGCAACAATAATCAACCTAATATTTGTAAAGTATTTTGTCTAAGATGCCGTTGGTTAATTCTACTTTAAACCTTACACCCGTAAACAACCCAACAAAATTAGTGTACACTACTCCACTGTGATTGGTGTATGTATTACTAACAACATCAATATAATCACTTGGCTGCACACTGCCAGTGTTTTCCATATGCCCTTGTGCAGTGATAGTACCGGTGAAATTTGTTAGGTAGTATGCAGCCGTGCTATTACCATTTGCGCTGTGTGTTGTTTCAACTAGGCTACTATAAGCTACACCGCTGTTGTAAGCGCCTACAGTGGGCTCTACAGCCGAGACCGGACCCGGGTATGCATCGTTGTGTACCTCAATTACACCGCTAGCACTGTAGTTATCGTCTACGTACACTGGGTACTGTGCACCCGAATCCGTTACCATGCGTATGCCATAGTGATACCTAACCGAGTCTAAGTTGTTCAAGTCTTCTTCGGTGATAACAGTGCCTATTAATCCAGCAGTTGCATTTTCAATATCTAATGTGCGAGATATTTTTTCTTGATTAGTGTAACTATCAATTACACTTAGTGTGAATGTACTATCTACTACATTCACATCTTTTTGGTTATTGTTGCGAATTTTAAACTTAACAGGGTTATCGACCCCTCTGTGCAACTTCACTGGTTTTGCATAGTACATACGATTCCACCTATTTGTCGGGTCGCTTATGCCTAATACAACCGGGTGAATTTGATCGTATAAATATCCTAGAGTAGTAAACATAATTTGCCCTCATTTATAAAGATATTTATCGTAATGGACAACAATAAAATAAAACAATTATTAGAAAAATATCCGTTCCTGGCAATCGTAAGATATTCAGATTCTGAATTTGTATGTGTTATACAAAATCAAGACAGTGATGTAACAACTATCTATGATTTTGGAGAATTAAAAACAGATTCTGACAGAATAAATTTTTTACACTATGCTGAGCAATGGTGGTGGGAAAGTAACCGATTAATACCAATTAACATATTCTTAAAAAACGACTGGAAGAGATTTGCATATAGTGCAAAAACACTAATCAGCAAAGAAGTAGAAATTGTTTCTGGTCATTGTGTTAGGTTAAACGAACTTTCTACCAAGCGAACCAAACGCAAAAGCATACAACTTTGCAAACGAATGGATTAAACGCCGCACTCTAAATTCATGTTTACTGCTACTAATGTTGCGTACCCGACAGCATGTGCATGTTTGAAATAATAGCTACCGTCGGTGGGCTTTTGCCACACACTTTCGGCTACTGTTTTCCAAGGCAATCCTATTAGGTGACGCTTAGCAGGACGTATAACACTTAGCAGCATTGCCATTCTAGGAATACTATCAACTGGTTCTGGCATTTTTTGCATAGTATCATAATGACCGTTGATGTGTATAATATTTTCTACAAAACTTTTATCTTGCAGTTTGCTCCAGTCTGGTTGTGTGTTTAATAATTTTTCCAAATGAGTGTTATCATGTACACGTTCATACACACCAACATTGAGAAAGTCCAATTTGATATAGCCCATGTCTTCTGCACTTTTATGATCCAATGTGCACAACTCTGTTTCTGGATCAAACGGTACAGGATTAACATATACTCCAGTGTTGTGTTTTACAGTTTCGTCTTTGCGATGAATACTAGCCGGAATACTGCGTATTAGATTTAAAATACTTTCTCTATTGGCGCTGTCAATGTCAATATCCATTAAAACCCTGCCTCACTCATAACAGCTTTGCACCAAGCCGCATCTTCGTTGTATCTTTTCAATTTAGTATTCCAATAGTCAGGATCAATCCATTGATATACAAGTGTAATCTGTTCTTCGTTGAAACGCTCTAGCACTGCTAGTCCACTGTCGCTTGTGTATATTGCCCACGGACTAATACGCCCGTTTGATATACTTCTGGCAATTCTATTTTCTGACGCATGTTTGAAATAACAATTAACAGGGTTTCCTGATTCGTCGGCCCACTTAGCCATCTCAAGTATACTGCGCTCAAGAGCATCCTGTGGATTTTCAATACGGCTATACTCTAGTAAGTATTCGTCATAGAATGCTTCTTTGCACCAATGGTCTAATTTTTTATTATTTTTAATTATCCATTCAATAAAGCGCTCTGGCTTTACTGCATCCATGCTATGCAAATATCTACCAAATTTTACAAAAGCAGCATAGTAAGGTCCTTTGGCAAACTCTTCGTATGTTTTGTTTTGTTTTCCTTGAGTAAACTTAAAAAACATTCGATATGCCTGGAAACCTAGCAACACGCCTTTTTCATTTTTTTGTTGGTGTCTTCGTTTTGGTTCACACAAATGGCTAGACAATGTGCTTTCTTTGACATATTTTTTGCCGCAGAATTTACACTGATAGTTCTGATCCATTGGTCCTAATTCCTTAGCACGGCGTATAATATCGTCCATGTCGCCCATTTACTTTTTGAGTTCTGCTTTGATCTTTTTTTCTTCCCAGCCATGTGCTGTCATTAGTTCAGCAAATTCGGCGTCAGTCATAACACTTGCTAGTGTTTCTAAATCATCGTCTTTGCTGCCTGGATTTAATTCACTAAGAACACGCATTTTATTGTTGGTTTTTTTATCTGCTTTGTTCTTTTTCATTGGCGGAATATATTGATGATCTGCTCGTGTGAATTCATTAGGCATTGTAGTCATTAGCAAATAAATCAACTTAGCGTGGTTCTTAGTAAGCTTGCTAAGGTCTCGATTAAGCACAGTGTTAGCTGCCATAACATAGTATCTATGCATGTCTGGATTGTTGTGGCGCACAATGCTCATATACCTACTGTACAACCAACTGCTGAATTTTTTACGCTGTTCGTCACTGAGTCGTTCCCACCAGTCTCGATCTTTGCGATTAACTGCACCAAACAAATCTGCTAGTTTGATTCCGCTAGTATTTTCTACCATGCCTTACTGATATCCACTACTTCGCATTGTCTACTAATGTCTTTGACAAAATATGCACACTTGGGTTTGTCTGTGTTGTCCAGGGGTACTGCTAATATTTGCCCGGGCTTGAGTTTTGGGAAATACCATTTCACGTCGTGGTATACATCCGTGATTTCAATTTTATAATAACTAGGCATACTGTCAGCAAGGGGATTGAATGCAAATGCCTTAAAGTCTCTGTCATTGAGTCGACTTAGCGGTAATACTTCTAAATCGCCATAGTCTGGTTCACCGATTAAAATTTGCCAATTATACGGCATACGTATTTCGCTATTGCCAATTCGTAACACAAACGCTGGGTCATTAAACGTTTCGAGAAAAATTAGAGGGATAAAAAAATAATCAGGATCTTTTGGATTGCTGTTGTCTAAAACAGCAAAACGCAGATCTTCGACTTCGTCAGGAAAGTCAGTCATTTCAAAGCAAGTATTTTCTGCTGTAAGTATTCTCATTGTTATTCCTTATAATAAGTTAATTACAATATAGCACGAGTTATAACATAAATCAAGATTTATTTTCGCCAAGACACAACATCGTCGATATCTTCTTGACTCCAGTTTTTATAATATCCTTGTTTTTCCAATATAGAACTTGCTTTATCAAGTTTACTTTTTAATTGAACCAATACCAATGCCCACGATCCTTGATTCATTGTTTCGCCTGCTATAATTTCCAAATTAGCAGGATGATCTTCGAGTGCAATATAACCACGTTCTTTTAAAAAGGTCTGGTTGCATTCATTGACTAGTTGTTCTAAATCGTCGGAACTTATAAGCTCTGGGTTACACCCTAGTGCCACTACTTCCTTGTCTGCAGGCCATTGCGATGTGTAGCTTTCTAGTTCAGAAGAAATATATTCAGCCATTGACATGTGAGCTAAAGATGTTAATTCTTTTATAACAATTTTATTATCAAGCAATGCTTGGCGGGCAAATGGGCAAGGCACTGCATCAAGATTTTTGTTATACTGACTTACCCAATCAACAACCCATGATTCAATATCTTTAGCTAATGTCATCGGGATAATCTCTATATAAAAAATGTTGAATAGTTTCTACGTCGACTAAATGGTTAAACCCAACATGTTCGTTTTCGATATTCTCTTCATTTCTAATAACACTTGTCATTGCATCGTCGAGTTGTTGCATATTACAAAACTCCATGTCAATACGAAATTCGGGCAAATCCATGCTACGAAATCCCAGTTTCATGCGAGTAATACGATAGCTTTCCATTCGTTTTAGATCAACCATTCGATCTAAAAATTTTCGCATAAGAGTTACAAACTCTAATGCTGTTACTGATTCATTATGATCAGCATAAATTGTATATACATCCATTAAACGGGTCCTAATATTTCAAAGCCGTCGATTTGTTTTTTGTATTCGTCTGCACCACCTAAGTAGAGATACTTAAACCCAAGATCTTTGTACACTGCACATTCATTTTTTAAACTAGCAATACCAAGAATTAGAGCAGGATCGGAGTAGTTCCACGCAAACTGAATACACTCAGCTTCAATATTACTATAACGTCTAATTAAACTAAATGCAACCAAATCTTCGCCATCGTAGTAACCTAGCACATCGTTTTTTTCGTCAGTGTATTCACTAGAAAATATAGGCATTACACTGCGAAACTTTTTGTAACGGCAGTAATCAGTATACAAACTATCAAGCAATGCTACGTCAGGATTTGTAATAAATTTAAAATTATCTAATTTATTGTAATTGGTTTTTGCTAAATTTATTCGTGCATAAATCAAAACGATTACTCCGTAGACAGTAGCACATATTTATTTCACCGATATATTTGATTAATAATCTCGCAACTTGTGCACTTTGTACGGATAGTTTGCATCTTTGTAAAATGCCTTACGTTTAGTCAAGTGCCGTTTACTAAACTTGCAACTACTGGTTATATCCCATATTTGAACACTATCTTTGTCTTTGGCTTTGCGAATTCCTCGACCAATGCTTTGAATAACTCTTACAAACGACTTACCAGGTTCAACTAGCACCAAATTAAAGATACGTGGAATGTTAAGCCCAACCGCCGCAACACCATATGTAGCAATGATTACTTCATTGGTACCTTCGCGGATTGTGTCGTAGGTTTCTTTTCTGTCTTTGACTTTGACTGCGCCGCTTACAAATGTACTGCCAGGAATAAGTTCTGCTAGTGCTTGTCCTGCACTAATCCTATCTACTAAGATTAGAGTATTGCCCGATTGTTTGATGTCATTGATTTTGCCTGCAAGCCATTCAATGCGTGTACTGTCGGTAACTAGATACTGCATCTCTTGTTGATAATTTGTATATTCATTGTAGTCTTGTGTTTGTAGAATATTAACATGACACTGTGCTAGCACACCCATTTCCTGTAGTTCACTAGCTGCAATTTGATTAACAACTTCGCCTAAGCTAACATGCAGACTAGCAAACTCATATTTTTCCTTGGGAATAGTTCCTGTTAGTCCCCAACGAATTGGAATATTGGCCATTGGTCCGGTTAACAGTGTTTTTAGTGCGTCTGCTTTGGCTTGGTGTACTTCGTCAATGATAACACAAATCACATCTTCCAAGAAGTCTGTGATAGTCACTGGTGCAACACCATTTTTACTTGCTTTCATCATTGAGTTTAGACTCTGCCAAGTACAAATAGTGTGCGTTTTGCCAATTTCTTTCCTGTCGCCAAAGTACACACCTACATCCAGTCCCAAATTGATGTAATCTTCTTCAGTTTGAAGTACTAGACTTTTATTAGGTACAACCACAATACTACGACCATATTCTTCTACACTGGCACTAAGTGCTGCAGTCATTAGTGTCTTGCCTGCGCCAGTTGCTACTTCCTGCAAGCATTGCGGATTTTCCAAGAAGTTGTTTACCACTTCAATTTGGTAGTCACGCAACACAACTGGTTCACCTGCAATCGGATGTCCTTCGGGCCAAACTTTGTTTGCAAACGTATCTTTGGTTACACTGCTAAACTTTAATTCTCCAAATTCCTGCCTGCGATCGTCTAGTTCAATATTGTAGTTGTACTTTTCCAAGATAGGCAAAATCTCTGGCAATAGGTTCATATAAGTACTACCACCTAGCTGAAAAAAAGCAACACACCCATCCCATCGCCCTAGCTTATATGCAGGCATGTGTATAGCATACGGAATACGATACTTAAACTGATTGCTTAGCTTCTTACGGACGTCAAGATCTAATCCTTCGATCTTAATGTTTACTTCGTCTTTGATTACAATTTTGCACTGTTTCAACTCTCGTCATCTCCGTATGTATAGATTATTCTTAGTGTATCTACTGATTGTAACATATCTATTACCCGGTTTGTCAATATACCACTGTTTGTAATTACTACTATTTCACCAGAACCTAAGCTACTAATTTCAGTTAGTGCACAATCTAACTTAAATTTAGATTTTACATGGTAAAACAACAGTTCGGCGTTGGTTTGAATATTACGCAAGTGTTGCTTGAATTGTGTGCCATCTGTTGAGAAGTCTAAGAATACCCAATAGTCACTACTAACAGTTTCCATTAACTCTGGTATATTGTTAGAGTCAAGCACTGCAGTTAGTACTTTGCTACTACGAGAAATTTCGCTTTGTGCAGAACACAACACCTTGGCAATATTACTGTGCTCGGTGTACAATTTTTTTTGTAGTACAGGACCAACTCTTATGCCGTAGCAGTCTGCACGAAATGCTACGTTTGCTAAGTCTTGAGTTAGATCAAATTTTTCTAGTGCAACTGTTAAACTTTCTGATGCATTAAATACCATTGGGTCATCGGATTCCGAAAGGTCCAGCAACGGAATATAGTTGTTGGTATTTTTTAATACATCATCAACTTGCTCAAATAATTTTATCAATTGACTATCAATTTGCCAAGCATAATTGCTGTGCTCGTTGATAAATTTTCGCAATAGGCTGAGATTTTTTTCAGTCTTGTCAATGACCCATTTGCGCTTAGAGTTGTCCCAATGAAATTTTCCGCCTCGTGCTTTGGACATTTCGTATAGCATATCAACCTGAGACGACTTGTAAGGAAACCTAACTTCCCATGTGTTGTCCACAGACTCTATACTATATCGTCGATTAACTTCTCTAATAGGCAATCGATTCGGTACGTTGATTGCTAGGTACGCTACATCTTTGCTGAGTTTTTGTAATATTTGTTTTCGATACTTAGCAATGATTGTAGCTGCTAGTTTTAGTTGCTTGTCGGTAAAACCAATTCCGTTACGTATATCCGCACAACTACGATTAACAAAAGGTACATCGTAGTTGGCTAGTTTTAAAGGATACGGTACATAAAAAGGAAAGTCAATATCGTTGCCGCGAGAATCCTTGAACCTACCTGCCCAAAGTATCCAATCTTCAATGTAATACGGAAAGGAGTTAGTTGTCATTTCATTGTGCCTTTGTAAACAGCAAATGTGCCATGGACCATTCACAGTCAGGAACTGTAGATGGGTCAACAAACAATTCTAGCGTAGGACTGTGTCTGGGGTGTGGCCTAAACACATACTTCTTATCCAACAGGAATGTCTGCTGCGCATTATTCAGCGCTGCAGACACCCAGTCCGGATTAACTTTGCGTTTACGTGCCCATGGGTTACTAAATGGACGCTTGCCTACTTTAGCATAAATCTCCACACTGTCTATTTCGCAAAGTTTTTTCACTCTATCGAGACTTCATGCAGGTGTTTTCTGCAATGCTCATCCAACGCCCTGGGCTCATACGGCGCAAGTCCGCTAGCTTGATTGCCATACGCAGGCTCATCTCACGCAACCGTGTTTGTTTTTCCTGCATAAACGTAATAATTTCGTCTTCGCCGGTTTGGTCCATGCCATATTCGCGAAACAGTCCACCAGTACGGGCAATTTGTTTAATACGCAAGAACTTGTCGCGCATAGTATCTAGGGTAAGATCCAAGTAGTGGCAACGGCTCATTAGCGCATCAAGGTGGTCTTTGAGCTTTGCACTGCGCACATTATCAAACTTGATGTTTGTAATAAAAATCACACTGCCTTGAAAGTCAAACTTATTAGGCACGCCTTCGTTGCGCAATTTGTGACTATCAGCATTCCAATGAATAGTACGCTTCTTGCTGCTGTCTAGTGCTGCCTTAAGAATGTTCAAGCTCAAATCATCCATGAGCACACTATCACAATCGTCAAACACCAACACCTTGTTCTTCTCGCTGTATTCGTATAGTTTACAGTACAAGCCAATTGGCGTCATTGCACCTTTAACTACTTCGTAACTACGTGGGCGACCTGCCAAGTCATCCAAAATGCCCGCTTGACTAAGTTCGTGCTCAACACCGTAGCTTTTGCCTACACCCGGAGGCCCAACTACTACCATTGCACGTACATCACCGTTAACAGTAGCACGTGTCATTTCGTTGAGAATCTCAAAACGGTCCTCAATACGTGCCATAATCTCTTCATCAGTTTCAACTTTTAGCGTAGGCGCAGTATTGGATTCTCCAACATACTCATATTCATCAACAGTAACACGAATTTTGCCAAACTTGTTACCAAACAGTTCACTAGCATCAACAGTAACATAGTCGCCTTTTGCGCCTTCTACCACTGGGCGCAACATAGGAAACGTAACATTCTCAATCTTAGAACCGCGATACTTGCCGGAAACAATTTTAATTTGAGCAGTCATTTGCATCTTCCTTTTGTTGGTGTATACTAACAATATACACGAAATACAGCCTAGGTCAACCGTTAAATCCGTATTCGTCAAAAAGAATATCAAGGATATCATCAATGGTTTCACGATCAGTTGCAAGAATTTCAGAACCATTGGCCTTAAGTTCTTTTTTAATAGCCCAAATTTGGTCATAACGATCAGCCGTTTTTGGTGTAACTTTAGCTACATTTTGAGCAATTTGTTTGAGTTCAATCATTGTATATCTCCTTGTGTGATACTTATACTGTAACAGAATATACCAAGATGTCAACCAATAACTACGCAGATTATAAATATTGATATGGAAGATTATTATAACACATTGCTCGAGCAGTTAGGTGGCTACACTGTAATGGGTTTGTTTAACGGCAAACGAGACATCAAAGACATTGTTACACTGCAAACTGGTACCAAAGGACGTGTGTTCTTTTTTGACCAAGAGCCAATGATCAAAAGCGTCGACGATGATCTGTGGGACTATATCTTCCAGGAACCTACTATTTTTGCCAACAGCGAGCTAGATAGCGCAGACAAAGACTATGTAAAAGCAAAGTATCCGAATTTCATTGATTGGTATTTTTTCAGTCACGGGTTAGTAGCAAGAGAATGGTTTAGTGCACAACGACACAACTATGCCGGGTGGACAGATCAAAATCAAACATTATTAGACTGCAACTTGTTAGAGGGCTCGCGAGGTTATAGAATATATTTGATTTATCTGATGCATAAAGACAAATACAATTTAAATTCTTTTATTAGTTTTAAAGGCAGTTATCCATGGAAAGACTCATTAAAAAACAACGATTGCTTTAACATATTAGAAAATCCATCTAAATTTGTCGACAGAATTCCAACAGAAGATGTAAGCTACGACAACTGGGGGAAAAATAATCTATTAGACAACGGATTAATGCAGTCAAGAATTCCATTGGAGTTTTATTCTCGTGTAAATTACATTTTAGTAAGCGAAACTATTTGTACCGAAAACAAAAAACATTTAACCGAAAAGATATTCAAACCTATTGTTGCTGGTAAACCTTTTTTGTTGGCCGGTGGTTATAAAAATTTAGAGTATTTAAAACGCTACGGATTTAAAACTTTTTCAGATTATTGGAACGAAGACTACGACAACATACTTGACCCAAAAGAAAGATTAGACAGTATCTTTGAAATCATTCGGCAAATGGATCTATATCCTATAATCGACAAAGAAATAGAAAAAAAATTAGAATTGTTCGATAGTGCACACAAAGATGCAATGGAAAATCGAAAACATTTTTGGAGTGACGATTTTTACAATCTTCTATTAGATGAAGCTGTAGAGAATCTTAATTCTGCTAAAAAAGAACTATCCTCTAAGTACATCTAAACTGCAACAGTGATGCCCACCGCCAAGCGTACGGCTTTCAGTTAAGTCAACTCCAATGGTTTCGACACCATATGCAGCTAGCTTCTTTATTAAAATTTCTTGCTTAGGATCTACTATTGCTAACTGCGGGTTTACCATTAAAAAGTTTAACCCAATCCAATTGCTAGCATATGGATAATGATCAAACGACTGCAAAGCTAGATCGTTGCTGTTGATCCAAATTTTGTCCCAACTACGAAAAACTTCAGGAAGATTGTCGTTGTTGATTCTTCCAGCATTTAATGCAACAAGTCCTTCTCTTATCGGTGTGATTGTGCTGTCAATATGGACGCCACTGTAGATGTTGTCTAATGCATGAACCCGGTATTCCTTGCCAAGAAAATCTTGTAGCCAACGAGCTCCGTTGATATTGCCAGTTTCGCTGACTAGATATAAAATATCCTGCCCAAGACGACATATGTTTGCTGCATCAAAAACTGCTTCAGGGTCATCAACTGCATATACCGGATGACCTTCCCAAACATGCAACATTGTTTCCCATTCAAGTCGCCGACTTGGATATTTTGTTGGAGTATGAATTACACGATCTCCAATTATTAAAACTGTATCTCGTGGGCAGTATCCATAAAACTGATCCAACTGTTGATAATCTCGCGGCAAAGGTCTAATTACTTCTACACCTAGACTTTCAAGAACTCCTGCAAACTTGTTTAAACTATAATTTGCTCTATTAATTGTCTCAGCAGGCAGAGGACCAAAGACAAACTCGGTGTCTTTCCAACTTGAGTTTTTTATGCTATCGGCAAATACAGAGTCAGACCGTGGCCAATTTGCCAAATCTGCTGTTCCAACAACAACACGTTTTAGAGGAGACCATTCGTTTTCTGAAAAAATCATCAAGCGTGTCCTGTTAATTGTATTGTGTAACGCTTTTCTGTACCTATGTTTGCAGCCATGTGTACTACATCGCCTCGCCACCAAAAGTAATCTCCGGCTCGCCAATTGGTAATTGCAACACCGTCAACTTCTAGATAGTGCCCGCTTTTCCAATCTTCGGGCATAACTAGTGCACGAATAATGTTTTCTAATTTGCAGCCAAACAGCTCAATATATCTCTTATACGTATCACTGTGATTAGGAAGTATTACTCCAGTGCCCATGCGATAATAACTCGTTCCAACATCTGCTACCCCAAACCTATCTTCAAACCACTTTACTAAATGACTGTTCCAGTCTGGCTGTGGCTGTCGCATATCGCACATGAATCCTGTAAAGTGGCTGTCCGGGTGCACATACCCTTCTCTACGCCAGCGTGTCATGTCAAGTTGATTGTTAAACGATTCAAGTGTGTAGTTTAACTGCTTGTATGCGTTATCCCAAAATGGCTGGATATAACCTTTACCCCAATCTTGTGTTTCCATAGTGTATTACCTCGATGTCGTTTCTTTTTGTTTTAAATTTTCTCCAAGGATCAACTACAACTGACCCAGATGGTATTTCACAATAAAGATGATCATCTTGGTCACTGTGCGTGTATCTATACGTAGTCGAACTACTATGAGCCAACATAAACACACCTGGTTGTGTGGGCTGGAAATCGTCTCCTGTTAGCGGATCAATATAAGTTGGTGCAACGCCAAGTTGTTCGCAATAATGCCCAACTAGCAAACTGTAACTTCCATCAAGATAATCAACGTTGGGCTTATATGCTTTACCGTGAATATAAACAGGAAGATTTTTTTCGTTTGCAACGTCTACTAAACGAGCTGCTAGGTTACGTGCTTGAATTTCTCTGGCATGCATAATAGCATCAAACATGTCATAGCCTAAGCCTAGCTCTTGCGCCATATAACGTAGTGCAATGTTGTCACGTGGATGACAGCCTCCGCCATCGCCCATGCCTGCTTTCATGTACTGTGGTCCCATAATGCGTTTATCACTATATGCTAGTGCATCTGTAACTACATCAACATCNATATTACCTTGCTTTTCAGCAACGTCTTGTATCATATTAACAAGTCCAATTTTAGCACTAATAAATGTATTGTAGAACACTTTGATACATTCGCACTCGTCCCAAGTGCCTACTACATAACGTGGATTGTTTTCCATTATAGTTTTATAAAAATCTACAAGCTGTTTTGCATCGCCTGTTTCTGTGCCGTCTTCTGTGCCAATCATTACCATTTCAGGATTGACCATATCCCAAGCAACACTGCCCATAGCAATAAGATAAGGATTGTAAACAAATCGAGTGTTGGGCACTAGGTCTACAAACTCTCTACGTGTAGTGCCTGGTAGTACGGTGCTAATAAGCACCAACAGTTGATCCTTTGTCATGTGCTTGTTAGCTTCAGTGAGCACTTCTTTTACAATGCTGTAATCAAAGTCTTTTGGATCAAGGTGTGCAGTAGGAGCACGCCCATCGTAATCGCTGTTGTGCGGAGTAGGAACTGCTACAAATACAATGTCTGCATTTTGTACTGCACCCTCGATAGTAGGAAACTGCAATACATAAGGCGAACGAATGCGTTGCAAATCATACCCAACAACAGTGTGTCCTTTTTGGGAAATTATTTCGGCACAGGGCTTTCCTAGTTTGCCAACACCTAACCATGCTATGTTCATTGATTCTCTTTTCTATTTTTAACAACAATATTTATATCATTGATTTTTGAACATTAACTTAGTTGAGTGTGTATTATTCCAAGCCTATCTAAAATTTAGATTATCCGTAGATCCTCAATATTAACTGGAGTATAGTTAATTTGTTCCACACAAACACAACGATAAGGTCCTGGTGGACTAGGATTTTGATGAATATGACCATGAACATTAAGCAACTGGAAAGGTGTTTTTAACAATCCACGATCCTTGCTACCATACATCATAGCCGAATCACTATGTATAGGAACATGACTCAGCAACAAGCCAAACTCTGTAAACATTCGCCACATCTGTACTTTTTTAAAAAAGCCACCACTTGACAAAAACGGAATGTCATCATGGTTACCAACAATTAAACGTTTGCTGCCATTCAGTCGAGGCCAGTTCTTTTTGAACCATTCTTTGTCGCCCACAACAACATCGCCTAAATGATACACAATGTCACCTTGCTTGACTACACTATTCCAACGTTCAATCATATGCTCATCCATGGCATCTACATCATCGAACCCAGGACGAATTAGATTGCCGTCTCGATCAGCAAACTTTAAAATATTTGCATGTCTAAAATGTGTGTCTGAAATTACCCAAATGTCACGTGGCATCACAAATCATCTTTTACACTATGAGGATCAATGTTATTCATAAGTTGTTGGACATTAAACTCCAGATCTTCAAGTGTTCCGTTGTTATCAATGGTAAAGTCCGACATCCACTGCTCAAGACTCATTGACGATTTTGCCTCAGGTGGCAAATGTTCACTGCGATCAACCCAAACTGCATAGTCAAAAACGCCTGAGTTTTTCATGGCATGATATTCTTTTTTATTTCTTAAACCGCAGTAAATATCATGCTGCTTAAAAATAGCACGACCTAGAGTTGCTCCATCAGGAACATTAAAATTGCAAATAGCATCATACCATTCTGCTCGGTGATTGTGCCTGTCAGCATAACATTGTTCTTCACTAGAGTATCCATACTTGTCCTTTAACTGATTGTAGATAAAAAGCTTGCTGCAAAATTGACTGCTCGACTCAAAGCTGTAACTATATCTATCGCGAAGAAGTTCACAGACAGTATCTTTGCCGTGCCTGCCATGTCCAATTACCAATAATTTCTTTTTCATATTGTTATCTTACTTTAATTCTAATTTGGGTACCGGGCAACAACTACATACAATTTAGACAATTACTTGTTTTACTGTAGTGCTACCATATATCTTTTTACCATTTTTACGGATAAAATCTGCCAAGTATTGCGGATGTTCTTTGCTGAGTTCAACAACACTGCTATGATCAATTTCGGCATCAACGTTGAAACTCCAAATTTCAGGGCTGCGTTGTGGATTATATCTTGCTCGCAATTTCATATATGTTAAGTTAAATGGCAGTTTAGCGGTTTCATTGCGCAAAGTTGCCATAATAACATCGCTTTCAGCTTCTGTTATGTTAATTACACACTCAAAACCCATGGTGTCAAAATAAGCCAAGTAGCAATTACTGTCAGACATGTGCGTTTCCTGTTTTATAGTTCACGTTTACATATTAACAGATTTGTAGAATTTGTCAACTGAATTCTACAACGATTTTCTAATTTTATTATTATACGACACTACAGCTTCTAGTATTTCAAAATCATATCCATGTGATCTAGCTGTATGCAACATAGCACTAGTATCCTTAGGCAAACAGTGTCCGCCCCAGCCAACACTATTGTCGGGTCCAGGAGTATAACTATGGTCAGGAAGAATTCTCTGGTCTTGAGTCAAATGATGCCTAACTGTTTCAAAATCAGCGCCAATAATGTTGCTGAGTTCGCGTAGGTGATTGAAGAATCCTACTTTCATTGCAAGAAAACTATTTTCGGCATACTTGATTAAGATTGCCTCTTTGTGTGTGCATGTAAAATGATGAATGCCAGGAAAGCGTTTTTTAAAAACTGTTAACCAAAATTCAATATCTCCGCCTCCTAAAATAACAAACTCTTGGGCTGCAAAATCTGCATTAGCACTTGCTGCACGAAGAAACTCTGGACTAAGAGTGATACTGTGATTGGGAAATCTCTTTACCAAACGTTCAAAATTTTCTAATGCTACTGTGCTTTTGATCAACACAGGCACAGATTCTGGAATATCAGCAAAAACACTTTCAATAGCGTTGCTGTCACAAGTGCCGTCGCCATTCGCAGGTGTACCGACACAAACAATTACTCCAGTAGCATCAACATCCCCGATTCGATTTTTGTTGTACTTTGGATCTACTACATAAAGATCGTAGCACTGTTTGAAGCTATGCTCGACAGCTTTGCCAACAAACCCGTATCCTGCAATAGTTAATTTTATGTCATGTTTGTTAGTGTGTGCCATGTGTGCTTCCAATCTTTTACTTTATAATTTTTTCCACCTCTAGTCAAAATTGCATCTGCTAGTGGCTTATCGTTGCCGGCGTCGTCCATTCTATCGCCAAAAAAGTACAGTTTGTCTGATTTACTGAAATCTGTAATAATCTGACTTTTGTCGGCACCTGTAGGAGCAATATCAATACCAGTTTCGCCGCCTACCGTTGCAGTGATATTGCTAAACTCGTTGTTGATTATAAATGCAATACTTTCACGTTCTCTGTTGAGTATATCATATTCTACATATTCTGCTCTTTGTTCTTGTGTAGCACCACGTCCAACTATACTAAAGTTAGCCATTCCTGGGCGTTCTTCGATGTGTATCCCTGTGCGCAGCGGAAACTTACTCGACTGCAACCACCCGCTAAGCATTTGATGCAATGCTGCAGGCATAGTCCAGCTGCTTGTTCTTACATTCTTGTCTTGTTGCCACACATCATTTCCGCTGCATTGATACACTTTTTTACATTTATTGTATATCTCAGAGCCAATCTGCTCAAGTGTTTTTGGTTTATCGCTACCCGTTACAAGATATACATTGTTCTTAGAACAAAAGTCCAAGAACCATTTTTTAAATGTTGGATCAATAACACCACGGCTCGGGGTTAGAGTTCCATCTACGTCAAAAATAAAGTTATCCATGTTTGTGATTTTTATCCTCTACAAATCTATAACAGCCTTCTGTCTTGATGGTATTTAGGTCGTTGTGCAGTAGTGTGTTCTCCATTTGTAGTTGTTTAACTTCTTCTAATAGGTTATCAATCTGTTCTTGGATATATTCTAGTTCATAATGTTTTACACAATCATCACTCATTTTTTGTTCAATGCCCAATCAAATAATATCGTTTGCAAAAAAGTAACTTCTCGATTTTGTTTACTATAACACAGTTCGTATTACGGTGTCAACTAACAAAATTTTCTTGTAGCCAACGATGTAGCTTTGTTTTCCACAGCGCTGGGTTTGCAGCATCGGTGTTGTGTCTGCAAATTTTTTCCCAATCTTTAAAAGGCTCGGTGTTGCCGTTTTTTATAGTATCAGCAACGTCTGCAACCAGTGATGCAACGTGCGCAGGATCTCCGTATGTTTTAAAATACATTTCAAATCCCAAGCTTTCTAAAAAATTAGTATGGTCTGCAGTGGCATACATTATAAAAGGGTGTCCTGCTAAGATTGGCTTCCAAGTTTTTTCGGATATAAATGTGTGTGTGCCGTCATGATCTGTTTCTGCTACAATTGAAACACATGACGAATAATAAACTTTCCATGGCAGCAAGCAACTTAAAAAATGACCATCTACTGTACGGGTTGTGCTATCTAGATTAACTATATAGTTTATGTCTGTTTGGAAAATATTTTTTATTTCTGTGCTTTCCCATTCCCAGATGTTACTAAAGTAATGAGTAGGGTCTCTGGACAACTTGGCATTGTAGTGGGTTCCACTGTGGTAACTTATCAGACCTTGATCCAGCATATTTTTTTTGTCAAGTTCTTCGAGCAACACTGTACGCGAATCTTTTGCTCTTCCTAGTAATGCACTATAAGTGTACAGAGGATATTTATCGATGTCTTTTGGCTTGACCGTATATCGATTTGCTTCATCAACACAGAATAGCCAAAAAGGAAAGAAGAATTTTGTATATTTTTCTAAACCTGGCTCATTGCTTGTGTGCAACAAAACTAACTTGTTTCCAATTCTATCTAATTCGTGGCGTATTTTGAATGTAGTTTCTGCGCAGAGCACAAACACAATTTCCCAGTCGTTAGGATCTACCAAGTGAACAGTTAAATGATCAACAACTATTATGTTTTCTCTGTCAGAAAAACAACTACCGAGCACTCCGGTTGCTGCGTTAAGCATAGGAAGATATGATAAATGATATTTCATAAGATAAAAACGTAGTTATTAAATGATTGCATTATTTTAAATAATAACATGAAAGTTTTCAAATGTATAGTTTTATTTTTTGCTGTGTTTTTAGTTGCAGGATGTGCTAACACAACAAGCAACTTCATGATGCGTAACAACAATACGTCAGTTGATATTTACTATGCTGCTAATAAACACATCGGGTTACACGAAGTTCGCGACAGAAAACAAATAAAAAAATTAGTAGGAGTTGATCCTGTTAGAACCGAATGGTGCGCTGCTTTTGTAAATGCAATGTTAGCTAGCCAGGACATGCCGGGTAGCGATAGTGTTAGTGATTACCCTCTAATGGCCAGAAGCTTCTTGTACTGGGGCGAGAGTGTAGATCATGCACAAGTCGGCGACATCATGGTGTTTAGTCGCGGAAGAAACAATTGGCAAGGACATGTGGGATTTTATATCGGAACCGTAAATCGCAATGGTCTAATATACTATAAAATACTCGGTGGCAACCAAAACAATAGTATCAATATCACCGAGTATCCGGCTAATAGACTATTGGGTATACGTAGAATAGAAAATCCCCTGCAACCAACACAGGGGATTAAAATTTCGTTAACTAATTTTTTTAAAACTATTCAAAGTTAATGTTTATAATAGCAGTACCACTAGTGAAAAGTGTTACAGGACCAATCAGTCTGTTGTACAGGTATTTAGGATTTGCCACAACGGCGTCTTGATAACGGTTAGTGCCAGAGTTGATTCCAACATCAGATCTTGTTTCGGATTCTGAAAAATCTGGATTTAAAACAAAGTCGCCGTTGCTGTCAATAACTCTTTCATACCCCATTTCTGCAACAAGAAAGTGCAAATTCTCTTCTAAATTAGAATTTCCTTGATAAATCATAACACTTTCATATTCGACACCATTGGCAGCAATTTCTAATTTTTCAATAACAAAATTCCTGTCGCCTGCTTCGCCGCCGATGTCGTTCTTAAATGCAATGCCTAAATCGTATGCACCAGCGTCGACGTCAACAGTGTATTCCTTTACTACACTACTACTGCCTGTGACTGCATCAACATCAATATCTGCGTCTAAATTTTCACCATTGAAGTCGATGTCGACAATTGGTCCTTGGCTATCTACCTGGGTCCCGCTCATAGTTACCCGAATTTTTCTTGTTGCCATTGTAAATTCCTTTTATTAAAGATTGTATAGCTTTATTTATGCCAAAGCAGAGACAATTCGTCAATTTCGTGAGGGTTTGGTTTGCCGTGACATACTATTATTTTTGTAGAAACTGGAATATTGTATCCACTTTTGTTTCGGTAATCTCCGTGTGGTTTTGTTAATCCGCCGCATTTGAGTTCCCATTTCCAACTCATTGCCCATTCGGTTGGCCACCACACTAAGTTATCTTTTAGTTCAGCGTGTATTAAATCTTGATCGCCTCGGTACTTGTTCACTATACCTTGCATGTTACCTGTAAATTTTTTATATAACCAGTCTAAGCTACTATCTTTCCAGGCCATTACACTACTGTTTGTTAGGTTAACATTTTTATTAAATGCTCGATTGAAGTCGTGACAAATCCTAAATTCTGCAGAATTCCAGTCCCAAAACTCGTCAATGTTGTTAACTACAATAACATCTAAATCCATATACAAGTTGTTTCCGTATATGCCATTTAAATCATTGAAAATCTCAAGTTTGTACCACCAAGGTGTAAATCTTGCTATATTACTATAATCNGGCAATTTAATAAAATTCCATCCTAAATCTTGCGGATGCTGTTTTATGTTATCCGTAAACACATAAAAATTAAAATCCTTTGTACTATATTGATTAGCACTTTTCCACAGATTTAAAACATAGTTTGCGCTATATGCATTGCCATGGTGCACACAAATTAAATTATATGTCATTGTATTGTTCTTTACTTTTAATATATTCGTATACCAGTTGTGCTGCATCTATATGTGCAAGTTCAAGAGGATGACTAGTGGCGTATTCGTACTTGTTGGCTTTTGCCCAATCGTCAAATCCAACATATGTTTGGTAGTCACCAGGAAATCTAAACCAATTTTCTTCTTGATTAAATGATCTTAAACTATTTAGGTACTTACTACCATTACTGTAAGTTGCATCAGTAAATAGTCCGTGCATTACATGCTGATTAACATACGTAAACAGATAAGGGATACCATAAAGCAAAAGTGTATTTTGCAGTGATATTACTTCCTTCATACTAGTATAAGAATCATTGAGTGGTTCTGTTTTTACTAGACGATCATACTGTTTAGCAAAATCAACTATGCCTAGATTTTTATTTTTATTATACGAAGATTTTAAACGAGTGTATACATCTTTCCAATTTGGCAATTCTCGATTAACTGATTTAAACCAAATACTTTCTGTTTCGTCAACATGACTATACGGAGTAAAAAACATCCAAGGACTATCATATTCCGCTGTAGGTATACTAATAGCAAATTCGCTACGATCGGTAAAAGTCCACATCACTTGTACAAATATCTTGTTAGGCGAAATACCTTTACTGATTGCTTCTTGTATTTCATGCAGTACATGTCGAGCAATGTAACTATTGCTACGCCCGCTTCGTGCAACATTAATGTGATGTTTGCCTATGCGCTGTGCTACTAAATTTGCCCAACTATCTGGACTTGGGTTTACACTATTATCT
>P_2C_Liq_3_UnCtyDRAFT_100118_pt1 | contig 22496 bp, 19 predicted proteins | sample Pon2CUnioCityCA_3_FD_9720 | JGI IMG/M metagenome (IMG submission 9720)
TTGCAGTCTAGGTCCGTTTTAAAACGATCAGTAAACTCTAGAAGATTTTGACCTTTAAATATGTTCATAATTTACAGTATTTGTGGACTTTAAAGATCAGCATTTATCTACTTACCTCAATAATTTTAAATAAGCGTGCAATATATTTCTATTAAAAAGGGCAAAAAATGATTATTATCATAAGAAATTAAGTAATCGCTTCTATTAAATAGCGTGCCTTTTTAAATTTAACTTTTAGTTTTCTTTAGCATGCAACAATAATCTTTTCATTATTTTTGTGGCAAAACATATCTTTTGAAAAAACTATTTTTCTTTTATTTTATTTTATCCTCTTTTACTGCTTTCTCACAAGAAAAAATAGATCAAAAGAGTGAACAAACGAAAAAAATTGAATACAAGGCTGAAATTCAAGAAGCCGATGAAGAAAAGTACCCGGGTGCAACTGTACTTATTGGGAATGTAAAAATGAAACACGAAGGCATAAATTTAACCTGCCAGCAAGCTTTATATTACAGAAAGCAAAATTTCTTTAAAGCCATTGGCAATGTGCTCATAAAACAAGGCGATACCATAACACAAACTAGCGATTATGCAGATTACGATGCCAACGCTAAACAGGCACTTTCTTGGGGAAATGTAGTATTAACAGATCCAACAATGACCTTAACTACAGATACTTTACAATTTGATCGATTAAATCAGAAACTGTATTACCAAAGCTATGCTGCGATAAAAGACGAAACAAATACCTTAAAAAGTAAATACGGAAATTATTATTTAGAAGCTAAAAAGTTTACAGCCACGACAAGAGTAACTGTTGTAAACCCTGAGCATCATTTAGCCTCTAATCATTTAGATTATTATACAACTTCTGGTTTAACCTATTTATATGGTCCATCAACCATAACAAATACCGAAAATGAGAATAAATTATACTCAGAAAAAGGGTTTTACAACACTAAAACTGATATTTCTCATTTCACCAAAAACGCAAAATTATACCTAAAAGAACGAACCATAGAAGGCGATAGTTTATATTATGATAAAAGAAGAGGTTTTGCATCTGCCACCAACAATATTCAAGTAATTGATACCGTGCAAAACTTTGTAACTAGAGGGAATTATGCTGAATTATTTGAGGAAAAAGATTCTTTATATATTATAAAACGAGCGGTTGCCATTTCTATCATTGACAAAGATTCTATGTTTGTGCATGGAGATACTTTATTGGTGACAGGTAAGCCCGAAAAACGAATTGTAAGAACGTATCATAATGTAAAAATCTATAAATCTGATTTGCAAGGAAAATGCGATTCTATACACACCAATCAAGTAACAGGTTATACCAAAATGTATAGAAACCCCGTAATTTGGTCAGATAAAAATCAAATTACTGGAGATAGTATTTACTTGCAATCTAACGTAGAAACTGAAAAATTAGACTCTTTAAAAGTATTTAATAATGCCTTTATTGTTTCTAAAGATTCATTATCCGAAAATGATTTCAACCAAATTAAAGGTAGAAATATGTACGGTAAATTTTACGATAATAAATTAAAAACACTTCTGGTTAAAGGCAATGCTGAATCTTTATACTACAATAGAAATGAAGAAACACAGCTGGTAGAAACCATTACCAAAGAAGTTTCTAGCAATATCGAATTTACGCTAGAAGATGGAGAAATTCAGTCGATAAAATACCTAAAAACGTCTGAAGGTAAAACCTACCCACCATCTCAATTACCTGATGAATTGCGTAAATTAAAAGGTTTTATTTGGCGAGAAAATGAACAGCCTAAGCGCAAAGAAGACATTTTTATTAAAAATAAAGATGAAGAAAAACCACCAATAAAAAAGAAAGAATTACAAAAACTAGCTCCTGTTTTACGCGATAAACAGCAACCTCAAATACCTAGTAAAAACAAATAGTGTGAAAGCAGATTTTTTTAAATACCAAGCACAAACCTCACCTCATCCATTTGCTTTAGAAATTTCTCACGCTAAAGGTTCTTATATTTACGATAGTTCTGGAAAAAAATATTTAGATTTCGTTGCGGGAGTTTCTGCAAATAGCTTAGGCCATAATCACCCAAAAGTTTCTGAAGCCATAAAAAATCAACTAGATGCTTATGCACATGTCATGGTATATGGAGAATTTGTACAAAAACCTCAGGTAGATTTGTGCAAATTATTAGCCTCTACTTTACCCAAAGAATTACAGTCGGTTTATATTACAAATTCTGGAACAGAAGCCACAGAAGGCGCTTTAAAACTAGCAAAAAGAGTAACGAACAGATCAGAAATTATTGCAGCTAAAAACTCGTATCATGGCAATACACAAGGTGCTATGAGTGTTTCTGGAGTAGAAAAACAAAACGCAGCATTTAGACCTTTAATTCCAGGGATAACATTTATTACGTTTAATTGTGAGTTTTGTTTGCAACAAATTACCACAAAAACAGCTGCTGTAATTTTAGAAACCATACAAGGTGGAGCTGGATTTATTGAGCCTATTAACAATTATTTATCGAAAGTAAAAAAACGTTGTCAAGAAGTTGGTGCGTTATTAATTTTAGATGAAATACAAACAGGAATTGGTAGAACTGGTAAATTCTGGGGCTTTGAGAATTACAATGTAGTTCCAGATATTATCATTACCGGAAAAGGTTTAGGTGGTGGAATGCCAATTGGTGCTTTTATTGCTTCTTTTGAGCATATGAATTTACTAAAAGACAACCCGAAATTAGGCCATATATCTACATTTGCAGGGCATCCTGTAATTGCTGCTGCTGGTTTTGCTACGGCAACAGAAATTTTAGCACAAAATTTACTTGCCGAAAGTATGCGTAAAGAACAACTCATAAGAAAACACATAAAACACAAAGCCATTCGTGAAATTAGAGGTATTGGATTAATGTTGGCTGTTATTGTTGAAACTCCGGAGTTGGCAGCAAAAATCATCTTTAAATGTTTGGAAAAGGGATTGATTTTATTTTTTCTCTTGTTTGAAGGTAGCGCCATTAGAATTACACCTCCTCTAACAATTTCTGATGATGAACTCATACAGGGTTGTAAACTACTTTTAGAAGCCATTGATGACATTATTTAAACAGCATTTTTTTTACTTTTTAATTTCAGATAAACTACTATTTTTGTTATAAATGGAGCAGATACAACAAACCACAAAAAAATTACAAAAAGCAGTTGCAAAAGCCATTCAGCAATTTACTATGATTGATGAAGGTGATAAAATTATGGTGTGTTTATCTGGTGGAAAAGACAGTTATACTTTATTAGATATGTTGTTATATTTTCAAAAAGTTGCTCCGATTACTTTCGATTTAATTGCTGTAAATTTAGATCAAAAACAACCTGGCTTTCCAGAAGAAGTGCTACCCAATTACTTGACTAATTTAGCAGTGAACTACAAAATTATAGAAAAAAACACCTACAAAATTGTAATGGATAAAACTCCAGAAGGCAAAACAACTTGTAGTTTGTGTTCTCGATTACGACGAGGAACTTTATATGAAGCTGCTAAAGATTTAGGTTGTAATAAATTGGCTTTGGGGCATCATTTAAATGACATTTTAGAAACGTTTTTCTTAAACTTTTTCTTTGCCGGAAAACTAGAAACAATGCCACCTAAATTTAAAAACGATGCTGGTGATTTAGTAGTTTTAAGACCTTTATCTTTTTGTAAAGAAAGTGATATTGAAGAATACTCAAATTTTAAAAATTATCCTATAATTCCTTGTAACCTGTGTGGTTCTCAAGAAAACTTACAACGTAAAAAAGTAAAAGAAATGATGGCTGATTGGGAAAGTGATTTCCCAAATAGAAATGCAGTGATGATGCATGCTTTACAAAATGTTTACCCTTCTCACCTCTTAGATAAAAATCTTTTTGACTTTGATAATTTAGAAAGTAAAATTTCTGAAATCTTATAAGTAAGTAGTTTTTTTAAAGAGATTTTTCCAGTTGATTTTAATAGAAAAATAAGCGAGTTTCGCTAATTATGAAGAAAAACTGATAAAAGAATAAAGATGAATTGGCTTCTAAAATAAAATTAGAATTGGCAATAATGGATGCTTCAAATGTTAAGCCTTTAACTCGTGAAGATCTTTTATTTATAGCGCAACGAACAGGATATGAAATAGAAAAACGAAAAGGAAAAAACGAAAAAGCTTTTGAAATTCAAGAAAGGGCAATTGAGCAATCTGGCTCTAGATATGATAGGTTAAGCGAAATAAAAATGCCTACTTTAATTGTCCATGGAAAAAAGGATCCTTTAATTCATATTGAACACGGAAAAAAACTAGCAAGTTTTATACCACAAGCCAAAACCGTTTGGGTTGAAAATTATGGACATAACCTTCCAAAAGGGTTTTCAAAAACCATTACAAAAGAACTCATAGATATGATTCAATAAAACTGTGGCCAATATAATGTATTGCGCATCGCTAATTCGTTTTTTAACCAGCGTTAAGTAAAATTTGTGCACTGCAAGATCACACAAAACAGTAAGGTAAGAGCATAAAAAAAACTCAAGAACAAAATTCTTGAGCTTTTATATTATATCTAAAAATTGTTCTACAAGGTAGAAACATTAAATAGTTTATGGTCTAAAATTAATCTTACGCATACGTAAACTTGCAGGAGTAACTTCTAAATACTCGTCTGATTTAATGTATTCCATATTTTCTTCTAAAGAAAAATCTACTTTTGGTGCAATTTTCATAGCATCATCTGTACCAGATTTACGCATGTTGGTTAATTGCTTTCCTTTAATTAAATTAACCGCTAAATCAGAATCCTTACTATTTTCTCCAATTACTTGTCCAACATAAATTTCTTGGTTAACATCAATAAAGAAACGTCCTCTATCTTGTAAACGATTTAAAGCATAAGCTGTTGCTTTACCTGCTGCAGATGATACAATAGCTCCTTTTACTTCTTCTGTAAAATCTCCTTTGTAAGGTCCATATTCAGAAAAACGGTGGTTAATAATTGCGGTACCTGCTGTTGCAGTTAAAATTCTGTTTCTTAAACCAATTAATCCTCTAGAAGGAATAGAAAATTCTAAGTGTTGTAAATCTCCTTTTGGTTCCATTATTAATAAATCTCCTTTTCTAAGAGATACTAAATTAATTGCCTTAGAAGCTGCATCTTCAGGAACATCAATAGACAATGTTTCCATTGGCTCGTGTTTCTTACCATCAATTTCTTTGATAATTACTTGTGGTCTACCCACTTGTAATTCATATCCTTCTCTACGCATTGTTTCGATCAAAACAGATAAGTGTAAAACTCCACGTCCGAAAACGTTAAATTTATCTTCACTATCTGTAGTTTCTACTTTTAATGCTAAGTTTTTCTCTAATTCTTTAAACAACCTGTCTCTTAAATGACGAGAGGTTACAAATTTACCCTCTTTACCAAAGAACGGAGAGTTGTTAATTGTAAACAACATACTCATTGTAGGTTGGTCAATTTCTGTTCTTGGTAAGGGTTCTGGATTCTCTAAATCTGCAATCGTATCACCAATTTCAAAACCTTCAAGACCCGTAATTGCACAAATATCACCACAAGGCACAGTGTCTACTTTTACCTTACCCATTCCTTCAAAAACGTGTAATTCTTTAATTCTTACTTTTTTAGTAGAGCCATCTGCTTTGCACAGCATATAATCTTTACCCGCTACTAAATCTCCTCTAAAAATACGTCCAATAGCAATTCTACCTGTAAAAGAAGAAAAGTCTAAAGAAGTAATTTGCATTTGCGGAGTTCCTTCATTGTATTTTGTTGCAGGAATAGATTCTAAAACTGCATCTAATAAAGGTACAATATCAGTAGTTTCTTTTTGCCAATCTGTACTCATCCAATTGTTCTTTGCAGAACCGTAAATAGTCGCAAAGTCTAATTGTTCTTCGGTTGCTTCTAATGCAAACATTAAATCGAAAACTTTTTCGTGTACCAAATCTGGTGTACAGTTTTCTTTATCTACTTTATTTACAACAACAATAGGTGTTAATCCTAACTCTAAAGCTTTACCTAATACAAAACGAGTTTGTGGCATTGGGCCTTCGAAAGCATCAACTAGTAATAAAACACCATCAGCCATTTTTAATACACGTTCTACTTCACCACCAAAATCGGCGTGACCAGGAGTATCAATTACATTGATTTTTGTATTCTTATACATTACAGAAACGTTTTTAGAAAGAATAGTAATTCCTCTTTCGCGCTCTAAATCGTTATTATCTAATAACAAATCTGTACGTTCTTTACGATCGTCTAAGATTTTAGCTTGATCTATAATTTTATCTACTAAGGTTGTTTTTCCGTGGTCAACGTGCGCAATAATTGCGATGTTTCTGATTTGCATGCTTAATTTCTTAAATTTCGTGCAAAAGTAGTTGTTTAGTCACGAATTACACGAAAAATCGTTAATTATTTTTGTGTTAGCTATTTACTTAAACAGCAATCATAAATTTGCGCTAAAATATAAGCAGAAATAAAGCGAGTTAAGAGGTGCGTTAGCGATTGAAATGGCATCCTTTTTTGTTTTTCTCAAAAAAGATATAATGAAAAGCGCGACCTTTAGGTAACGCCAAAATTTTAATTATTTTTTCTGAGGATCTTCTCTAAACGACGATGGCAAAATATCTGGAATTAATTTAATTAAAAGTGGTAGTAATAATGCACCTCCAGGCAATAAAAAAACGGCTAACGCTGGTATAGATTTACAAATATCTAACAATTGAACTTTAATTTTTTCTTTTTCTTCTGCAGATAATTTTGAGTGTGTAGACTTACTAATGAGATACATTGCTTCTTTGCTTTGAGACAATTCTTGATAGAGCCTCAACTTGTTTTTTTGTAATAATACTTTTATTTCTTCAACAGTTTTCATTATAGTTTTCTGCGTTGTCGCTCTGTTTTTAACAGATTTAACTCTCTACTAGTTTGTCCTGCAACCGAGGTGTTTTCTTCTGCTCTTCGAATTAAATACGGCATCACATCTCTAACAGGGCCAAAAGGTAAATATTTTGCTACATTATAACCTTGGTTTGCTAAATTGTAACTAATGTGATCACTCATTCCAAACAATTGACCAAACCACAGCCTATTATCATTCTCTTTTACACCTCTTTTTTTTGCTAATTCCATTGCTAAAAAAGAACTCTCTTCATTATGTGTACCTACAAATAAGGCCATATTTGGGTGCTCTATCATATAAGCAATGGCGGCATCATAGTTTTGATCAGTTTCTTTTTTGTTTTTACAAATTGGTGAGGGATACCCTTTTTCTTCTGCTCTTTCTCGCTCTTTTTCCATATATGCACCTCGAACTACTTTCATACCTATATGAAACCCTTTTTCTTTCGCTCTTTTGTGCAAACCTTTTAAATACTCCATTCTATCGTGTCTGTACATTTGTAATGTGTTAAAGACGATAGCTTTCTCTTTATTATAGGTTTCCATTAATTCTTCAATTAAATCATCGGCAGCTTTTTGCATCCAGCTTTCCTCTCCATCAATTAATAAAGGAACGTCTTTTTGATGTGCTACTTTACAAACTTTTTGAAAACGAGCTACTACCCTATTCCATTCTTCTTGCTCTTTAGTTGTTAACGTTTTACCTTCTGATATTTTTTGATATAAAGCAAAACGTCCAAAACCAGTAGGCTTAAAAACTGCATACGGAATGGCTTTTTTTTCTTCGCAAAAATCTAAAATTTTTACTATTTTTTCTAATGCTGCATCAAAACTTGCTTCTTCTTCTTTGCCTTCTACAGAGTAATCTAAAACACTATGCACATTACCATTATTGTACATATTATCGATAATTGGCATACAATCGTCTTCGGTAACGCCTCCGCAAAAGTGATCGAAAACTGTAGAACGAATTAAACCTTCTATGGGTAAGTGTGCTTTTAAAGCAAAATTGGTTACCATACTACCAATTTTTACCATAGGTTGATTTTGTATCATTCTAAACAAAAAATATGCTCTTTCTAATTGAGAATCTGATTTTAATGCAAATGCAACTTCTGTATTATCAAAAAGTTTCATACGATATCGTTTTAGTAGTAACAAATATACTATATGAATAGTAATAATTGAAGATTTTATTTTTAATTTGCGCTCTCAATTATGATTCAAATGAAAACCATTCAAGCCGTTTCTTACCCTGTCCATTTTCAAAAAGAAAGCTATACAGCACTTTCAAATTTAATAGCAACTAAAAATTACTCAACGATTTTTATTTTAGTTGATGAAAATACTATTGAGCACTGTTATCCTAAATTCATACCGTATTTAGCCACAAATAAACGTATAGAACTTATAGAAATTGAATCTGGAGAAATCAACAAAAACCTAGAAACCTGTATTGGGGTTTGGAACGCAATTACAGAATTGGGTGGCGATCGTAAAAGTGTACTCATTACTTTAGGTGGTGGCGTAATTACAGATTTGGGAGGTTTTGTAGCTTCTTGTTTTAAACGTGGAATCGATTTTGTAAACATACCTACTACCCTTTTATCTATGGTTGATGCTTCTGTGGGTGGTAAAACAGGCGTAGATTTGGGGGTTTTAAAAAACCAAATTGGCTTGTTTGCGAATCCACAAATGGTAATTGTCGATGATACTTATTTAACCACTCTTGAAGTACGCGAAATTAAATCTGGAACTGCCGAAATTATAAAATATGGCCTTACTTATGATGTCAATTTATTCCATCAAATTAAAAATAATAAAGATTTAAAAATTAGCGATTTAATATTTAAATCTGTTGAAATTAAAAACGAAGTCGTTTTACAAGACCCAAAAGAACAAAATCTGCGCAAAATTTTAAATTTCGGACATACTTTAGGGCATGCAATCGAATCTTTTTATTTAGAATCTGAAGACAAAGAAAACCTAACGCATGGAGAAGCCATTGCAATTGGTATGGTTTGTGAATGTTATATGTCTAACAAACTATTAGGTTTTCCTTTTGAAAAAGTGGAGGAGGTAAAAGAAGTGGTGGTATCTATTTATGATAAAATTAGTTTACGAAAAGAAGATTTTTATGCGATTTTAAATTTGCTAAAACACGATAAGAAAAATGTAAACGGACAAGTTAACTTTGTTCTATTGAATGATTATGAAGATTTTAAAATAGACTGTAAAGTTTCTGAAGAGTTGATTATAGAGAGTATGGAGTTTTATAATCTCTAAAATATTAAAGCTAAAAAAACCTATCACTTAAAAATGATAGGTTTCTATTTCTTACAAAAATGTAAACTTAAATCTTTTTAACCTTAACTGCATTCATTCCGCGCATACCTCTTTCTAACTCAAAAGAAACTTTATCATTTTCTGCAATTTCATCTATTAAACCACTAACGTGCGTAAAGTATTTTTCACTGTTTTCTGAATCAATGATAAATCCAAATCCTTTAGACGAATCAAAAAAGTTTACCTTCCCTTTTCTAACCGGATCTTCTTCTGGTAAATCTTCTTTTTTCGTTACAGATATTTGAATATCCTCTAACTCATATTCTACTTTTAATTCTGGATCTGGTGGAGTGTCTGTTAAATTTCCATTATGATCAACATAGGCAAACTGAATTCCAGAAGTTCCATTTTCTTCTTTTTCAGCTTTTCTAGCCTCCATTTTCTTTTGTTTATCTAAGCGCTTCTTTAAACGCTTTTTTTCCTTTTCACTTTTACTAAATGTTTGTTGCGATTTTGCCATTAAACTAATTAAATATTTTAATATGATTTTTATCTTGTCGTTGAAGAAATCTTAATTTCGCTAAAGATTTTAGCTTTATATTTTTTTGTCTAATACTACTACAAACAAAATAATGATGTGAGCTATTTAAAACTTCTCAGTGCAACAAAGATATCATAAAAAAAAAGGTTTTCAAAATTCATTTAATTATTAAAGCAATTTTTGTAATAATTTAACGTATGTTAAAAAAATATTAAATAAATAAGTTCCTTCGGTTTAATTAATAGTAATACTATTATATTTGCCGATAAATATTTTAAAATGAAAGATTTGTTATCGGCTTTAAAAATATCTGTACACAATAAGATATATATTAAAGATCCAGAAACTTCTGAATTAGGAAAGAGAATTGTAGAGAACTCTATTGTTGTAATAAATGAAATAGGATTCGAGAGGTTTACTTTTAAAAAATTAGGAAATAAAATTGGTTCTAATGAAAGTTCAATCTACAGATATTTTGAAAGTAAGCATAAACTATTGTTATATTTATCTTCTTGGTATTGGGCTTGGTTAGAATATCAGTTGGTCATAGAAACTTTTAGCATTTCTAACAAAAAAGAAAAACTAATAAAAGCCATAAATGTAGTTACTAGAACTGTAGAAGAAGACAGTAATTTTTCACACATCAACGAAACTTTATTATACAGAATAATTGTTAACGAAAGTTCTAAATCTTTTTTAACTAAACAAGTAGATAAAGACAATAGAGAAGGCTATTTCGAAATATACAAAAGATTAATTTCTAGATTAGAAACTATGATTGCAGATGTAAAACCCGACTATGATTTTGCCTTAAGTTTAGCAAGCACAATTGTAGAGGGCGGTTTACATCAGCACTTTTTAAACGAACACCTTCCATCAATTACCAACTGTAAAAACGGAAAAACACCAACAGACTTTTATCAACACTTAGTTCAGAAAACACTTCATTAACTTATGGAAAAAAAGCAATTAACGCCTTGGAAAAGATTCATTAATCTCTTGAGATTAGAGAAAAAAGATATCTTTCAAATATTTTATTATGCAGTTTTTGGAGGATTTGTAGCCCTTACATTACCTTTAGGTATACAAGCAATTATTAATTTAATTCAAGGTGCACAGGTATCTACATCTTGGGTAGTTTTAGTAGTAGTGGTTACCTTAGGAGTCGCTTTTTCTGGAGCATTGCAATTAATGCAACTAAGAATTATAGAAACCATACAGCAAAGAATTTTTATGCGGTCTTCTTTTGAGTTGAGTTATCGTTTTCCTAAAATAAAAATGACAGCACTGCGCAATTTTTATCCACCAGAATTGGCCAACCGTTTTTTTGATACATTAACGATACAAAAAGGATTATCTAAAATTTTAATAGATGTGCCTACAGCATTATTACAAATTATTTTTGCTTTAATATTACTATCCTTCTATCATCCGTTTTTTATCATTTTTGGTATTCTGTTATTGTTATTAATTTATGTGGTGTTCAAATTCACAGCTCAAAAAGGATTGCAAACCAGTTTAATGGAATCTAAAATGAAGTATAAAGTGGCGCATTGGATACAAGAAGTTGCCAGAACTGTAGTGAGTTTTAAACTTTCTGGAAACACCAATTTGGCAATGAATAAAAATGATTATTTAGTAGGCAAGTATTTAAAAGCAAGAGAAAGCCACTTTAAAATTTTGATACTCCAATTTACACAAATGATTGGTTTTAAGGTGATTGTAACAGCTAGCTTATTGTTAATTGGTGGAGGATTAGTTTTAAGCCAAGAAATGAATATTGGACAATTTGTTGCCGCAGAAATTATTATTCTTTTGGTAATTGCCTCTGTAGAAAAATTAATTATTGGTTTAGAATCTTTTTATGATGTATTAACCTCAATCGAAAAAATTGGACAAGTTGTTGATAAAGAATTAGAATCTCAAACTGGCGAAAAACCAATGTTTAAAGATAGTTTTTCAATAGAATTAGATGATGTTTTTTATAAAGTTGAAGATAAAAATAGACCCATTTTAAAAAATATTTCACTAAAATTAAACCCTTCGAGCAGACTGTTAATAATGGGCGAAAGTGGTGCAGGAAAATCTAGTTTATTGCGTTTAATCTCTGGAATTATTCGTCCTACTACAGGAAATATCTACATCAATAATCTTTCTTTAAATAGTTTAAATTTAAATCATTATCGCTCTCAATTAGGTTTATCGCTTTCTGAAGAAACTCCTTTTGAAGGAACTTTGAGAGAAAATTTAATTTTTGGAGTAGATAAACTTAAAGATCAACTTATTTTCGAAATTTTGGAAATTGTTGGTTTAAATCAGTTTTTAAAAGAACAACCTGATGGTTTAGAAACAGTTATTTATCCAGAGGGTAAACAAATGTCTTATACTGTTGCAAAAAAAGTAATCTTGGCAAGAGCTATAATAAAGCAACCAAAAATTATGATTTTAGAAGATCCTTTAGACCAATTTAACCTAGAGGAAACCCAAAGAATCATAAAGTATTTGACAGCCCCTGAAAGGCCTTGGTCTTTAATAGTAGTGAGTAGCAAAAAAAGCTGGCGTACAAAATGTACCCAAACAATTACTTTAGAAAAAGGTGAAATTATATCTATAAATTAAGACGCAATGTTAAATATTTCTAATACAGAATTACAAAAACCCGTAGATTTAAAGAGCTTTAAATCTGGTAAAGATATTTTTAACAAACAATACTATAAAGCGCTAAATCGGTTTTTAGTCGGTTTTGGTATTATATGTCTTATTATTTTATTTTTACCTTGGACACAAAACATAACCGGTCAAGGTTTAATTACCACATTAACACCAGATCAAAGACCACAAACCTTGCAATCTCAAATTCCGGGAAGAATTGAGCAATGGTATGTTAGAGAAGGAGATTATGTAGAAAAAGGAGATACCATTTTAAGAATATCTGAAGTTAAAAGCGAATATTTTGACGATCGATTAATAGAAAGAACAAACGATCAAATTAACGCAAAAGCATCTTCTGTAAATGCTTATCAATTTAAAGTAGAAGCGCTAGATAGACAAATTGTAGCTTTAAAAGAGGAACAAAAATTAAAACTAGAGCAGGCACAAAATAAATTGTTGCAATCTAAATTAAAAGTACAAAGCGATAGTATTGAGTTCGAAGCAGCAAAAACAAATATTCGAATTGCAGAAAGACAGTTTGAACGAACGCAAACTTTACAAAACGAAGGTTTAAAAGCAGTAAAAGATGTCGAAGAAAAACGTTTAAAACTACAAGAAACACAAGCCAAATTAATAGGTATGCAAAACAAATTATTGGCTGCAAAAAATGAAGTTATAAATGCAAAAGTAGAAATTTCTAGAGTTAAAGCTAGCTACACAGATAAAATATCAAAAGCGCAAAGTGATCAATTTACTGCACAATCTAGCGGTTTTGATGCCATAGTACAGGTTTCTAAATTAGAAAACAGTAACAGCAATTATAGAGTAAGAAATGGGTTATTATTTATCAATGCACCTCAAAATGGTTATATTAACAGAGCAATTAAAGGCGGTATAGGAGAAACTTTTAAAGAAGGCGAAGAATTGGTAGGTATAATGCCTGCACAAGTAGACTTAGCCGTAGAAACTTTTGTAAGACCTATAGATTTGCCACTAATTCATCTTGGTGAAAAAGTAAGAGTTCAGTTTGATGGTTGGCCTGCTATTGTTTTTAGTGGATGGCCTAATGTTTCTTATGGTACTTATGGTGCAAAAGTGGTTGCTATAGAACGTTTTATTAGTGAAAATGGAAAGTATCGAATTTTACTATCTCCAGATGAAACCGACCACGAATGGCCAGATGAACTTAGAGCTGGTTCTGGTGCTAGAACTATAGCGCTTTTAGAAGATGTACCAATTTGGTTCGAACTTTGGAGACAGCTTAACAGTTTTCCTCCTAACTATTATCAACCAGAAAGCAGTGGAAAAGGTAAATCTGATTCAAAAAAGAAAAAATAAATAGCAGTTAATATCTTAGATTTTAAAATCGATGAAAAAGTACATTTTACTATTGTTTTTACTGGTATTGACCCAATTTTCGGCTCAAGAAAAGGTAAGCTCTGTAATGACCTTATCAGAATATTTAGGCTATGTAAAAACGTATCATCCAATTGTAAAACAGGCAAATTTAGTCATCAATAATAGTGAGGCAAAATTGTTAAAAGCAAGAGGTGCTTTTGATCCTAAAATTGAAGTTGATTTCGATAAAAAACAATTTAAAGAAAAAGAATATTTTAATAAATTAAACGGAGCTTTTAAAATTCCTACCTACTATGGGTTAGAATTTAAAGCCAACTTCGAAAATAACGATGGCTTATTTTTAAATCCAGAAGCCAACGTGCCAACTGATGGTTTATATGCAGCCGGCGTTTCTGCTTCGTTATTAAAAGGATTATTGATTAACAAAAGAATGGCGGCTTTACGACAAGCTAAGTTTTTTATTGATCAAGCAAAAGAAGATCAGCAAATATTAGTAAACGAGATTTTATATAATGCTTCTTTATCTTATTTTAATTGGTTAAAAACCTATAATGATAAATTGGTTTATGACGATTTTTTAGAAAATGCCGTAATTCGTTTTAGTAACACAAAAAGGGCTTTTGAAGAAGGCGATAAACCTGCAATAGATACACTTGAAGCTGGAATAACCCTAAATAGTAGAAAACTAAATTTAGAAAAAGCACGCATTAAGTTGGTAAAAGCATCTTTAGAATTATCTAACTTTTTATGGTTAAATGACAATACGCCAGTAGAATTGCAAGACAACATTATTCCTGATACAAATACCTTAAATAATGTTGATACAACTTTTAACATTGCACTTTTTAACGATGCCGATTTCGATATTAATAATCACCCTAAAATTAGGTCATTAGAATATAAAATACAAAGTTTAAATATTGATAGAAAATTAAAAATGAACAACTTATTACCAAGGTTAGATGTTCAGTATAATTTTTTAACACAATCGCCAAGGCAAGCAAACTCACTCAATGTCGATAATTACAAAGCGGGCATCAATTTTAAATTGCCAATTTTTTTAAGAAAAGAACGTGGAGATTTAAAACTGGCAAAAATAAAACTGCAAGATGCCGAACTAGAAAATGAAGCTACGAAGGTTACTATTAAAAACAAGGTAAATGCTGTACAACAAGAATTAGAATCCTTTATAGTACAAAACGACTTTATTGGTAAAATTGTAAGAGATTATGGCATGCTTTTAAAAGCAGAAGAACGTAAGTTTTTCTTGGGAGAAAGCTCTTTGTTCTTGGTAAATTATCGTGAATCTAAATTAATTGAAACCAAACTAAAAGCGATTGAGTTAGAAAATAAATTCTTCAAATCTAAAGCCAATTTATTTAAAGCTGCTGTAATTTCTATTGCGGAATAAATTACATCTAATCACAAAGTATTTTTAAAAATACATCTAAACTTTGTACTAAATAGAAAACAAAAATATCAGTAATTATTTTTTAATTTTCTTAGGTTTTAGTAATTTCATTTTTTAATTGCTGTAACAAAAAAAAGATGTTTCTTAAAAAATATTGTGTTAAAGGTATTGTGTTACTTTTAATTGTTTGCTCTCATATCGATGTCAATAGCCAACACTCCATTGCAAGACAATGGAATGAACAACTTTTAAATGCTATTAGAAACGATTTTGCAAGACCAACAGTTCATGCCAGAAACTTGTTTCATTCTTCGATTTTAATGTATGATGCTTGGGCTATTTTTGATGAAACTGCAACGACTGTTTTTCTAGGAAATACCTTTGGCGATTTTTTTACTGAATATAACCCTTTACCTACTCCACTAGATAAAGAAATGGCAACAAAAGAAATTATAAGTTATAGCGTTTACAAACTATTATCTCATCGATTTAAAAACTCACCAAATGCCGATATTACTTTAGCTGAAATCGATTCTTTTTTCAGTTCTTTGGGATACGACAAAAACTTCACATCCACCAATTATAGTAAAGGATCTTATGCTGCTTTAGGGAATTATATGGCAGAAAAGATGATTGAATTTGGAATGCAAGATGGTGCTAATGAAATAAATGAATATGAAAACAAATATTACAAACCCGTAAATACTGCCTTAGATTTAGAGTTTTATAACGATAATTCAACTATAAACCCAAACAGATGGCAACCTCTAGCTTTTAACACATTTATAGATCAGAGTGGAAATATNTTTCAAGGTGAAACTCCAGATTTTTTGAGTCCTGAGTGGGGAGAAGTTGTACCCTTTTCNTTAAAAAATGATGATTTAGAAATTTTAAATAACGGTTTTGACTCCTACATTTATCACAATCCNGGAGCACCTGTTTANATTANANAATTCAGATGGAAATGGTATTGATGATCCTTATAAATGGAATTTTGCCTTGGTAATTGCTTGGTCCGCACATTTAGATTCAACTTTAGATAGTTTTATTAATATTTCTCCAAATACCATAGGTAATGTAGATATAACTAGCTATCCTTCTACTTTTACCGAGTATAAAAGTTTTTATGACTTTACAAATGGTGGCGATTTAGGAAAAGGACATGCTTTAAATCCAGTTACGCAGCTACCGTATGCAAATAATATTGTTAAAAAAGGAGATTATGCGAGAGTTTTAGCTGAATTCTGGGCAGATGGTCCAGACTCTGAAACACCTCCTGGCCATTGGTTTACAATTCTTAACTATGTAAGTGATCATCCTCTTGCTAAAAAAACATTTGGAGAGAGTACTATTGAGCTTTCTGCTTTAGAGTGGGATGTAAAAAGTTATTTGGCACTTGGTGGTGCTATGCATGATGCAGCTATAAATACTTGGGGTATAAAAGGATATTTCGATTATATAAGACCAATTTCTGCAATTCGATATATGGCCTCTAAAGGTCAAAGTACGCGTATTGATTTACCGAATTTTCATTCTCATGGTTTACCATTAATTGAAGGATTAATCGAAATCATTGAAAATGGTGATGAATTGGCTGGATTTGACAATAGAAATCTTGGAAAAATAAAAGTGAAGTCTTGGAAAGGACCCGATTTTATTAACAACCCCGAAACAGATTTAGCTGGTGTAGATTGGATTTTGGCAACAAATTGGTGGCCTTATCAAAGACCGTCTTTTGTTACACCTCCATTTGCTGGTTACATTTCTGGTCATTCAACTTTTTCAAGAGCTGCAGCAGAAATATTAACTTTAATTACAAATAACGCCTTTTTTCCAGGTGGCTTGGGTAGTTTTGATGTTATAAAAAATGATTTTTTAGTCTTTGAAGAAGGCCCCTCTGAGAACTTAACATTGCAATGGGCTACCTATAGAGATGCCTCAGATCAAACGAGTTTGTCAAGAATTTGGGGTGGTATTCATCCTCCTATAGATGATATTAGAGGTAGAATAATTGGCGATAAAATTGGTAAAGAAGCCTTTAATTATGCGAACACCTTTTTTAATGGTTTACTTAATGACAACACTACAAGTTATTTTAAAATATATCCAAACCCTTCTGCGTTAGATATCAACATAAATACAGATTATAAAAACGAATTTAACATAACCATTTGTAACGTTTTAGGTGAGAAAGTTTTAACTACAAAAAATATGCACGCAACAAAAAAATTAGATATTTCAAATTTAAAACCAGGAATATATTTTTTAAGAATTAGCAATATTGCTGATATAGTTTTAACTACAAAAAAATTTTTAAAACTGTAATCTTTAATCAGTATCTTCTAAAATAAAAAAGTCATTCACAGAAATACTAAAAACGGCTGATAATTTTAAAGCCAAAACAGTCGATGGAACATACCTATTTTTCTCGATAGAATTTATAGTTTGTCTAGAAACACCTATTTTTTTTGCCAAATCATCTTGTGTAAGATTTAAAATTGCACGCCGTACTTTTAGTGTATTTTTCATCTTATTTATGCATTCTTTTGAGTTGCCAAAAAAACATCAACTGAACTATTAACATAAAAAATAATACTTGAAAATAACTGAATCCTTGTAATTCATTTTCTTGATGTAACAAAGTGGCTACACCGTAATTAATTAAAGGTTGTCCTAAAGAATACACAATTGCCATAATAAAAGCTAACCTATAAGATTGAGCTCTTAAACTATCTATAAACTCATCTTCTATTTTTTCTTTTGATAGAGATATTACCAATAAACCAATTAACAGCATTCCATGTAAAATGGGTCTAATCCATTCAGAATCTTCAATATATTTTCTACCTATCATTAAAATAAAAGCTCCAATTGCAATTATAAATCCTATTTTTTTAAATTGATTTGACAGTTGAAATCTATTCATTTTTTCTAAATGATTTCTTTCTCTTTCACAAATTGATTGTTTTGACATCTTTTTTATTTTACAATTAGACAAGTTTATTTTATATAATGACAAATATACTTTACATTTTAAAAATAAACAAATATTTTTATTACATTTATGTATTCAACTAACTAAACATTTTATTCATGGGAACAAAAACAAAACCGTCAACTAAATTTTGGGTAATTGCTGTTTTAGCAATCATTTGGAATATTATGGGTGCAATGTCATATTTAGGTCAAGCTTATATGACAGAAGATATGCGTAAATTAATTCCGGAAGACCAATTAGCAATTATAGAAAACGCCCCTGCTTGGGCTGTAGCAGCTTTTGCAATAGCCGTTTGGATAGGTTTACTTTCGAGCATACTTTTAGTTCTTCGCAAAAAAGTAGCAAAAATAGGTTTTATCATTTCTTTTTTTGGCATTTTAGTGCAATTAATTTACAACTTTGCTATAGCTGATGCTTATAGTGTTTACGGTAACTCTGGTTTAATTATACCTATTTTAACTGTTGTTATTGGCTTTTATTTAATAGGACATTCACAAAGATGTATAAAAGCAGGTTTGTTAACTTAAGACTAAAATAAGAGAAGTTGTATTTTTACAATTTCTCTTATTCATACAAAGCCGCCAAAAACTCAGCAACGCAGGCAGGCTTTTCTTGTCCTTTAATTTCTATTTTACACAAAAATGTAATTTTAATTCCCTTATTAGACATGTCTTCAATTTCTTTAACAGTGGTATGCATTCGTAATTCACTATTTACAGGCACAGGATTAGGAAAACGCACTTTATTTAAACCATAATTTAAGCCCATTTTTACACTTTTAATTACAAAAGCTTCTTCTAACATTCTAGAAATCATTGCAACAGACATAAAACCGTGAGCAACTGTAGTTTTAAACGGACTTTCTTTTGAGGCGCGATCCTCATCAATATGTATCCATTGCTTGTCTAAAGTAGCATTAGCAAAATCATTTATCATTTCTTGAGTAATTGTATACCAATTACCAACAGACAATTCTTTTCCTTTCATCAATTTAAAATCTGCAAAACTTGTAAATTCAATTGGTTTCATAATCTATATATTTTAACTTTTTATTATTTATAATCCTGTTTCAATTCCTTAAATTAGACAAATTTTTTAAACCATGAGACCAATCTTACTATTAATTGCATTTTTATCACTTTCAATACAAGGTCAAACCAATAATCCACAATGGATGAGGCATTCGGCCATTTCTCCAGATGGCACCCAAATTGCTTTCACCTATAAAGGAGACTTATACAAAGTTAGCGCAAATGGCGGTACTGCCACACAACTTACCTATCACAGTGCGCATGATTTTAAAGCGGTTTGGAGCAAAGACGGTTCTAAAATCGCCTTCGCATCAAACAGGTATGGAAATTTTGACATTTTTGTAATGAATTCAGAAGGTGGAACTGCAACAAGACTAACGTTTCACTCTAATGACGAACATCCTTATACCTTTACAACAGACGATAACAATGTTGTTTTTGGAGCGTTAAGACAAGATGATGTAAATCATAGACAATATCCACATAGATCGCAATCTGAATTATATCGTGTTCCTGTAAATTCGGGGAGAGTTGCTCAAATATTTACATTTCCAGCTGAATATGTACAATATGCTAAAGACGGAAAATCGATGTTATATCATGATAAAAAAGGAGGTGAAAACGAATGGAGAAAACACCATACTTCTGCTATAGCTAGAGATATTTGGCACTATGACGCAACCACAGATACACATAAAATGATAACTTCTCATATTGCAGAAGACAGACATCCTTTTTTTAGCGAAGACGAAAAAAGCATGTATTATTTAAGTGAACGAAGTGGTACTTATAATGTACACAAAATGTCTTTAGAAGATAATACAGATGAAAAATTAACGAATTTTAATCTACATCCNGTTCGATTTTTAAGTGTTGCTAATGGTGTAATTTCTTTTGGGTATGATGGTGAAATTTATNCGATGAAAGAAGGTCAAGAACCAAAAAAAATAGCGATACAAATCATNACTCAAGACAAAGAAAACCCTGAAAAATTTATTTCTGTAAATGGCGGAATTAATGAAATGTCGGTGTCACCAAATGGAAAGGAAATTGCCTTTATTGCAAGAGGCGAAGTTTTTGTAACTTCTGTAGATAAATCGTTCACCAAAAGATTAACAAATACTCCAGAAAACGAACGTTTTGTTGCTTGGGATCCTAAAGGTGAATCTGTAATTTATAGCAGCGAAAGAAATGGAAAATGGAGTGTTTTTAAAACCGAAAAAATTAGAAAAGAAGAACCTTTTTTCTATGCGGCTACCTTGGTAAAAGAAACCCCTTTAATCAGTAATAAACAAGACAATTACTTAGCTGAATATTCTCCTGATGGCAAAAAAATTGCATTTATTGAAGGTAGAAGAACTTTAAAAATAATAGATGTAGCCACAAATAAAGAAACCACCTTGTTAACGCCAAAAGACTTATTCCACATGCGAGATGGTGATCAATATTTTACTTGGAGTCCTGATAGTAAATGGTTATTAGTAGAATGGGGCAAAACATTAAGCAATAGCGAAGTATTGTTAATGGCTGCAGATGGTTCTAAAAGAATCAATTTAAATGAAAGTGGCTATTACGATTATTCTCCAAAATGGGTAAATGGGGGGAAACAAATGATATGGTTTAGTAACAGAAATGGTTTAAAATCGTACGCAACTAGTGGTCGTTCACAGTCCGATGTTTACGCAATGTTCTTTGCACAAAATGCCTGGGATGAATTTAATTTAAGTGATGAAGATTACAAGTTAATGCAAGCCATTCAAGCCGATGAAAAAAAGGCTAAAGAAAAAGACAACAAAGAAGATACAAAAGGCAAAAAAGATACAAAGTCTGATGATAAAAAGAAAGACGATATAAAATCTTTAGAATTCGATTGGGATAATATGAAGGATAGAACCAAAAGGTTAACTATTCATTCCTCGAATTTAGGAGACGCTGTTTTATCTAAAAAAGGTGATTTCTTGTATTATTTGGCAAGTTTTGAAGGTAGAGCTAATCTTTGGAGTACAAATTTACGAACCAAAGAAACCAAAATGTTAATGCCTTTAAACACACGTTCAGGTAGCTTACAATGGGACAAAGAAATGAAAAACCTGTATCTGTTAAGTAGTGGTAAAATTACAAAACTAAATCCTGATACCAAAAAAAGTAAAGGAGTTGCCATAAAAGGAGAAATTTTATTAGATGAACATGAAGAAAGAAGAGCAATGTTCGATCATGTTTGGATTCGTACCAATGCCATTTTTTATGAGCCAACTTTTCACGGTATCGATTGGAATAAAATGAAAGACGAGTATCAAAAATATTTGCCACATATTGCAAACGGATATGAATTTTCTGAAATGCTCTCTGAAATGTTAGGCGAGTTAAACGTGTCTCATTCTGGAGCTCGATATAGTGGCAGTACTATAGATAATGAAGACGCTACTGCATCTTTAGGTATTTTTATGAATTATAACTTTAAAGATGATGGTATTTTAATTGATGAAATTATTTCTGGAGGTCCTTTAGACAAAGCGAAATTCAAGATTCAAAAAGGAGATATTATCCAAAAAATAGATGGAGTTACTATTGACAAAAACGAAGATTTGGCGAAATACTTCAATAGAAAAGCCGGTAAATTTATGTTATTAGAGGTTTTAAATCCTAAAACAAAAATATCACAAAGTATCACTGTAAAACCAATTTCCTTGCGAGAAGAAAGTGGGTTATTATATGATAGATGGGTTAAAATCAATGAAAAAGAAGTTGAAAAAGAAAGTAATGGACAATTAGGTTATGTACATATTCCTGGTATGGGAGATGGTCCTTACAGAAGTATTTACCAAGATATGATGGGTAAATATTTTGATAAAAAGGCAGTTATTATTGATACTCGTTTTAATGGTGGTGGAGATTTAGTAGCAGATTTGGCAATGTTTTTTACAGGCGTTCCTTTTATAACCTATGCTACAGAGGCCAAAGTTGTGGGTGGCGAGCCTACCTCTAGATGGACAAAACCAACCTTATCTATTTTTAACGAAAGTATGTATTCTGATGGACATTGTTATGCACAGGGATATACCGATTTAAAAATAGGAAAATCAGTAGGAATGCCAGTTCCTGGCACCTGTAGTTTTGCGGGCTGGGAAGGTTTACCTAACGGAGCTAGATGGGGAGTTGTACCTGTAAGTGCAAAGAATAAAGTGGGTGAATGGATGGAAAATAATCAAACAGAACCAACCATAAAAGTAAAAAATATGCCTGGTAAAATTGACAATGGAATTGACGAACAATTAA
>P_2C_Liq_3_UnCtyDRAFT_100121_pt1 | contig 22295 bp, 25 predicted proteins | sample Pon2CUnioCityCA_3_FD_9720 | JGI IMG/M metagenome (IMG submission 9720)
TACAGAAGGTTTACAGGTTATTTATTAACTGTATTTTTCTTTATATGGGTGCTAAACTTAGCGGGTTTAACGCCATTAGGTTTTAATGTTACAGGTCAGTTAGCAGTTACAGCTTGTTTGGCAATTTTTACACTAATTATATATTCAGTAAGTGGTACAAAAGGATATTGGATGCATATGATATGGATGCCAGGAGTTCCTGTTTTAATTCGCCCAGTTTTAGCAATTATAGAATTGGCTGGAGCCTTATTAATCAAACCATTTTCATTATTAGTTCGTTTGTTCGCAAACATTTCAGCAGGTCACATTGTGGTAATGAGCTTAATTGCAATTATGTTTACATTAAAAGAATCTTTAGGGGTTGTTGGTGCAACAGGGTTGTCTTTAGTATTATCATTTTTTATAACATTAATTGAGGTTTTAGTAGCTTTTTTACAAGCGTATATCTTTACAATGCTTTCGGCATTGTTTATTGGTATGGCTGTAGAAGATCACGCTGAGGCTCATTAATACAACTTTGTTTAATTTAATATAAATACATTTATTATGTACAATTTAATTGGAGCAGGATTAATCGTAATCGGAGCAGGAATTGGATTAGGTCAAATTGGTGGAAAAGCAATGGAAGGTATTGCTCGTCAGCCAGAAGCAACTGGAAAAATCCAAACAGCAATGATTATTATCGCTGCATTATTAGAAGGTTTAGCATTTGGTGCATTATTCTTAGGAAAATAATCCAAACAAAAACAAAAAGCACAATTCTGTAACGGTTGGTTACAGAATGTGTTTTTAAAATTAAACAAAAAAGAAAAAAACATATAATTAGTTTATAGAATGGAAACTTTATTAAACGATTTTTCACCAGGATTATTTGTAGTCTCTACAATTTTATTATTAGCCTTAATAGGTTTAATGGTAAAGTTTGCTTGGAGACCAATTTTAAATTCTTTAGAAGAAAGAGAATCAGGAATTGAAAACGCTTTAGCAGCAGCAGAAAACGCACGTAAAGAAATGCAAAATTTGCAAGCAGATAATGCAAAGTTGGTAAAAGAGGCAAGAGCAGAAAGAGAAGCAATGATGAAAGAGGCTAGAGATATCAGAGATAAAATGATAGCTGAAGCAAAAGAAGATGCCAAAGAAGTGACTACTAAATTGATTGAAAATGCACAAGCTTCAATTCAGCAAGAAAAGCAATCAGCTTTAGCGGAAATTAAGAAGAATGTTGCAGAATTATCAATTGGTATTGCAGAATCTGTAATTAAAAAAGAATTATCTAATAAGAAAGACCAACTAGCATTAGTTGAAAGCATCTTAAAAGAGGTTACTTTAAACTAAGCAAACTATGAGAGACGCAAGAGCAGCATTACGTTATGCAAAAGCAATCTTAAATCTTGCCAAAGATTCGAAAGAAGAAACGGCTGTAAATAATGATATGTTATTTATAGACGCAACAATTTCAGAAAATGAGGCATTTGAAGTAATGATAAAAAGCCCAATTGTAAAGTCTTCTGATAAAATAAAAGTTCTAAACGCAATATTCGAAGGTAAAGTAAACAATATTACACTTGGTCTATTTCATTTATTGCAAGATAATAAGAGAATAGATATATTGCTTTCTGTTGTAAAACAATACGCAATTATTTATGACTTTGATAAGCACATGCAAGTGGCCAAAGTTACCACAGCTGTGCCTTTAACTGCGGCTATAGAAAAACAAATTTTAGCCAAAATTGTTGCCATAACAGGAGAAGAAGCTAATTTAGAAAACGTAATTAATCCAGATATTTTAGGAGGATTTATTTTACGTGTTGGAGATATTCAGTATGATGCAAGCATCTCTAATTATTTAAATGAATTGAAAAAGGAATTTGACAATAGTCATTACATTCCGAAAATATAAAGTAGTGTTTTTGCTCTTGGTTTTTAACCTTTAGCAAAATGTTTAAAGTAAATAGCCAAAAGCTAACAACTAATGTCTAAAGTCTAACGACTAAAGTCTAAATAAAAAAAGATGGCAAGTATTAAACCAGCTGAAGTATCAGCAATTTTAAAAGAACAATTAACTAATTTCGAAGCAAAGGCTTCATTAAACGAAGTAGGTACAGTATTACAAGTAGGTGATGGTATTGCTCGTGTTTACGGATTGGCTAACGTACAATATGGTGAGTTGGTAGAATTCGATAACGGTTTAGAGGGTATTGTTTTAAACTTAGAAGAAGATAATGCAGGTGTTGTATTACTTGGAGCTTCAACTTCTGTTAGAGAAGGTTCTACAGTTAAAAGAACCGAAAGAATTGCATCTTTAAGAGCAGGTGAAGGTATTGTAGGAAGAGTTGTAGATACTTTAGGAAACCCAATTGATGGTAAAGGACCTATTACTGGTAAAACATACGAAATGCCTTTAGAGCGCAGAGCACCTGGGGTTATTTATAGAGAGCCAGTAACTGAACCGTTACAAACAGGTATTAAATCTATTGATGCAATGATTCCTGTAGGTAGAGGTCAACGTGAGTTGATTATTGGAGACCGTCAAACAGGTAAATCTACAGTTGCTATCGATACTATTTTAAATCAAAAAGAATTTTACGATGCTGGTAATCCAGTATACTGTATATATGTTGCTATTGGTCAAAAAGCTTCTACAGTGGCAGCCATTGCAAATATGTTAGAAGAAAAAGGAGCTTTAGCTTATACAACTATTGTTGCTGCAAATGCATCAGATCCTGCAGCAATGCAAGTATATGCGCCATTTGCTGGAGCAGCAATTGGAGAGTTTTTTAGAGATTCTGGAAGACCAGCTTTAATTGTTTTTGATGATTTATCAAAACAAGCAGTTGCCTACCGTGAAATTTCTTTATTATTAAGAAGACCTCCAGGACGTGAGGCATATCCTGGTGATGTATTTTACTTACACTCAAGATTATTAGAACGTGCTGCAAAAATTATCAATGATGATAAAATTGCAAGTGAAATGAACGATTTACCAGATTCTTTAAAAGGAATCGTAAAAGGTGGAGGTTCTTTAACAGCCTTACCAATTATTGAGACACAAGCAGGAGACGTATCAGCATATATTCCAACAAACGTAATTTCGATTACAGACGGACAGATTTTCTTAGATGGAGATTTATTTAACTCGGGAGTAAGACCAGCAATTAATGTAGGTATTTCTGTATCTAGAGTTGGTGGTAATGCACAGATTAAATCGATGAAAAAAGTATCAGGTACTTTAAAATTAGATCAAGCACAATATAGAGAGTTAGAAGCTTTTGCTAAATTTGGTTCAGATTTAGATGCAGCAACAATGAGTGTAATTTCTAAAGGACAACGTAATGTTGAAATTTTAAAACAAGCACAAAACGATCCATTTACAGTTGAAGATCAAGTTGCAATTATTTATGCAGGATCTAAAAACTTATTAAAAGATGTTCCTGTAAATCAAGTTAAAAAATTCGAGAAAGATTATATCGATTATTTAAACGCAAAACATAGAGATACATTAGATGTTTTAAAGTCTGGTAAATTAACAGACGAAGCTATTGCTACGTTAACAGCAGCAGCAGCAGAAATCTCTAAACATTTTAACTAGACATTAGTTTCGTAGACGGTAGACATCAGAAAATTGATAAAAACTAACGACTTAAGACTAATAGTTAAAGACTAGAAAATGGCAAATTTAAAAGAAATACGTAACAGAATTACCTCCATTAAATCTACAATGCAGATTACATCTGCAATGAAAATGGTATCTGCTGCAAAGTTGAAAAAAGCACAAGATGCAATTGTTGCAATGCGTCCATATTCATCGAAATTAACAGAGTTGTTGCAAAATTTAAGTGCAACTTTAGATGGTGATACTGGTGGAGCATATTCTTCAGAAAGAGAAGTTTCTAAGGTGTTAATAGTAGTGGTAACATCTAACAGAGGTTTGTGTGGTGGTTTTAACTCTTCAATAACAAAAGAAGTTATTAAAACAGTTGCAGAAAAGTATGCTGACAAGCAAGTAGATATTTTTGCAATTGGTAAAAAAGGAGAAGCTACGCTTTCTAAATTATACACCATTTTAGAGGCAAGAAATGATATTTTTGATGATTTAACTTTCGATAATGTTGCAGTAATTGCAGAAAAGTTAATGCGTTTATATGAAGATGGTAGCTATGATAAAATTGAATTGGTATACAATCAATTTAAAAATGCAGCCACTCAAATTCCACAAGTAGAGCAGTTTTTACCTATTAAACCTATTGAAGGTGGAGATCTTAATGCTGTAAATTCTGATTATATTTTTGAACCATCAAAAGTAGAAATCGTAGAAGCGTTAATACCAAAATCTCTAAAAACCCAATTATACAAGGGAATCAGAGATAGCTTTGCATCAGAGCATGGCGCACGTATGACAGCGATGCATAAGGCTACTGACAACGCATCTGAATTAAGAGATGAATTATTGTTAACCTACAACAAAGCACGTCAAGCCGCAATTACAAATGAAATTTTAGAAATTGTTGGTGGAGCTGAGGCTTTGAATAATTAAGAAAATATAAATTATTATACTTAAGCGAACCTTTTTGGTTCGCTTTTTTTATGCCCAAATTTCCCAGCAATATGTCAATTCATAAAAAGCTAAACGAACAGTAGTTTAAAACTAAAAAAGCGTATAACAGAAATAGTGATAATGGTTAGTTTTATAGATCGCAACTGAAACGAATGGCGTGATTTGTTTTTGTACTAATTTTGATGATTTTTTTTATCAAGTTATTAAGTGGCACATAATTTGATTTCATCAGCTTAAATAAGTAACAATGAAGATAATGAAAGTTTTATCAATATTAATTATTGTGATTAGTTTTTCACAATGTGGCAGTGTGAATTTTAAAAAGAATCCACCATTCGAAATTACATCTGCAGTTTATGAACATTGGATTGGAGGTCAGCCCGGTATTCGAGGAACAAATGTAAAAATAAACTATATAGCTAATACTGATTTTGAGTTTAACAGCGTTTATTTTAGCAATAAAGTAACCAAGCTTCAAACTAAAAAAGCAATATCAGGTAAGTTAGTAATTGGCTATTTTAATACATCAACAAGACAAAATGATATTGTTTTAGATGAAAACCCATCAAAAGAGCTGAACAACCCAGTGCCTAATCTTAAAAAATTTCCTTTTGCATTAAAAGAAGATGAAGCTGTAATTAGTTATATCATAAATAATAAAACCGAGTATTACAAACTCAAATTAGTAAATAAAGAACAATCAATTTCTATTCCAAGAGCTACTAAACAATAGAAAATCAATATATTAATCCATTCCTCCAAGAATGGATTATTTTTTGGCACGCAATTTGAATATTCATAAGTATAACCATAAAATAGAAAGCTTATGAAGACGCTACAACTACTTTTCGCAATNGTCATCACAGGAACATTTTTAAGTTCTTGTACAGTGTATAATGATGGTTTTATAGAAGATTATCCACCAACTTTNGAAGAAGTTGTTTCTGGTTACGACCTATGGTATGTAGATTATCANAGAACAACAGGAACNGGAGACATACCTTATGTNTCAAGAGCNTTTACATTATCTTTTATCAANGGCATTTTATATGCAAACAACAATATTGTTGATATTGGAAGAACAGGAAATGGTTTCGGAATTGATGTAGGGACGTATAATACTTTTAATGGATTATTAGAAACAAATCATGATATAGACGGTTTTAACGATTTTGAAGTTGATATTTTATCGAACAACGAAATTAGAATTTATAGCTTCAGAGAAAATGTAGCATATTATTTAATAGGATATAGTATTAATAATTTCGATTATGACAGACTGTTTTACGAAAACATAGAATACTTTTTACAAGAGTATGAAGCTTGGGAAAAAATTAATGCAGTTGGCGGAACTGAAAACCCATTTGATGATGAAAACTATCTCGGGTTTACACCAGAAAATATAACAACTTTTTATAGTTCTCAAGATAACTTTGGCACACAAATTGCAAATATAAATTGGGATTATGTAGGAGGATATGAAATATTTGATGTGAATGGTTTTCAAGACCTTAAAATTTTAACATTGATTTATGATGGTGGAGATATAGAAGAATTTGAATTGAGCGTTATTAATGATGAAAGCGTTAGCCTGTATCACCTAAATTCAGATACTACTTACGATTTTTCTGGAAGAGGATTTATACAATATTTAAAAAGTGAAAACAATGTTAAAACTGCAAAAGATATTGTAAGGAATAACAACAGAAAACGTACTAAAATAGAAAGAAGAACAAAGAATAAAAGAAATTTAAAATAAAGTTTGGTTAGTTGATTTTTGGTTGGTTATTTCTCAATAATCAATCGAAAGGAGAGCCACCCTGAGGAGGGTGGCTTTTTCTTTGTTTATAATTGATGAAAAGTTCATTTTTGATATGAAACTAAAGTTAATTTCTTTCCCTATTTTTATATCATAATTGTCACTTTGAGCGCAATCATAAGGTTTTTTTAAAATATTTATACGAGTTTGATTGCAATCATCTAGAAACGAATTACAAATAATGAAAAAAACAGCATTTATAACAGGCGCAACCTCAGGAATAGGGAAAGCCACAGCAGAACTTTTTGCAAAAAACAATATGAAATTAATTCTTTGCGGCCGAAGAAAAGAACGTTTAGAAAACCTTCAGAAAGAATTAAGTAAACTTACAGAGGTTACTACCTTACAATTTGATGTTTCGAAACGAGAGGAAGTTGCATTGGCAATAGCATCACTTCCAGAAAACTTTCAACATATAGATATTTTAATCAATAATGCTGGTAACGCACACGGTTTATCAACTATACAAGATGGAGATATAGATGATTGGGATGCAATGTTAGACATCAACGTAAAAGGTTTGTTGTACGTATCAAAAGCAATTATTCCAAAAATGATAGCAAATAACACCGGTTTTATCGTAAATATCGGCTCTATTGCAGGCAAAGATGTGTATAAGAACGGAAATGTATATTGCGCTTCAAAGTTTGCTGTAAACGCTTTAAATAAGTCTATGCGCTTAGATTTAAACGATTATAACATTAGAGTATCTGCAATTCACCCAGGTTTGGTAGAAACCGAGTTTTCTGATGTCCGTTTTAAAGGCGATACCCAAAGAGCAAAAACAGTGTATCAAGGTTTTAAAGCGTTACAAGCAGAAGATATTGCAGATATTATCAACTTTGTGGTTACCAGACCTTATCACGTAAATATTGAAGATTTGGTCGTATACCCAACAGCACAAGCCAGTGCAACAATGCTTCATAAAGAGTAAGATGATCAACAAAAGACTTTTAATCAAAAACTTACTTGCTCATAATGATGAGAATAGTTTTTATGATAAAAAGCAAAAGGTAACCTTAGATTCTAAAGAAGGAAAAGCCAAATTTTTAAAACATGTTTGTGCCTTGTCCAATTCAAATCCAGATAATAATTCATACATCGTTATTGGGGTTGAAGATGCTGAAAATAAAATTGTTGGCGTTGATTTTTTTGACGATAGCAAAATTCAAAATTTGGTAAATGCGTATTTAAAAAATCCTCCAAAAATTCAATATGAAAATGTGCCTTTTCCAAGATTACCTCGACATAAAGTTGTGGGTTTGGTTACCATTTATGCCAATCATCAAATAGCATCACTTTTAAAAAATGCTTGGAAGTATGCACGAGAAACTATTTTTTACAGAAGAGGCAGTAATTCTATGCCAGCATCTGTAAATTTTGAATTACGCAATACCAATAAAGCAATTGTTGAAGCGATAGAAAGAAGTGCACGTAACAATATAGAGTTGACTTTAGACGGTGTTTTCGATTTTATCAACAATCATAAACCAGAATATAAGCCTCAATACAAAGTTTTTAACGAACAATTTGTGTTGTGTTGGGCAGGTGCAGAAAAGAGAATAAATAAACAACACTATTTTACAAGAGTAGATATTGAGTTGATTAACGAGCAAGTTCGTTTATTTTATTCGGCTTTAGATGATGTTCAAATAAGTTACAACAACAACTCTTTTATTATTACAGAACATATTTTAATTGGCACAGATGCTAATGAAAAATACTATCCTTTAGAAAAAACTATTATTAATTTTAAAAATAATGGTACTTATGATATTGTAACAGAATTTTTATTTGAACCCCCAAAGTATGATGCCAATTTAATACATCATATTTACATAAGTTCTAATGAAATAGTTCGTAAAATTGTAGCGAAGGAATTACTATCAACTTTAGAAAAAGAGGTTGTGCTTAGACTGCCAACAAATTACTTATTGTGCTATTTATACGGATTTTTAGACGCTTCAGAGCAATTAAGAAAAGCAAAGGTTTCTATTAAAAATTTAGAAGATAAAACTACTTATATCAAGTATAAAGAAGTTATGCGAGTTATTCGAAAAGTGAAGTATGGTTAGGTGAAATATAGATAAAAGGCAAAGAGAAACGTATAAACGCCTAAGTAAAAACGATAAAAATTTCGTTGCTTGATATACTCAGGATTATTAGGATAAAGATTGCCAAAAAGCCCTTTAAATTCTTTGATAAATAATGGTTTTATATTGATAAGCCAACTATCGGTTTGATACACAATTTTTCTGAATTTACTCCTATAAATTCCCATTGGAAATCCCCAAACTAGAAATAGTATAAACCAGATATTTTCTTTTAAAAAAGTGATCATTTTTTAGGAAACCAAGGGATAAAAGCATTCGTTTTTTCAATATAATCTCGGTACTTTGGTTTTGTGTCTTTTAAAGTTCTTTCCAGCATTGCCACTCCTGAAACTTTAATAATTAACAAGGTCATAATAATAGCTCCAATAATTTGCCAATAACCTCCAGCAGCAATGCTAAATAATGCATACGCCCACCAAACAGCAGCATCTCCAAAATAATTGGGGTGTCTAGTATATTTCCAAAAACCAGTGTTCAAAACTTTGCCTTTGTTGTTAGGGTTTTTCTTGAATTTGTAGAGTTGATAATCTCCACCAGCTTCAAAGCTAAAACCAATTGCCCAAACTAAGATAGCCATATAATCTAACCAAAATAAATAACCAGAAGTACTACTTAAATGAACTCCTAAATAAGGTAAAGAAACGAGTAAAATTAAACCACCTTGTAACAAAAAAACCTGAAAATAAGAAAACCACCAATAACGATCGGCTCCATAATCTTTTCGAAATTGTTGGTATCTATAATCTTCTTCTTTGCCAATATTTCTGATGGACAAATAAAGAGTTAAACGCAAACCCCAAAGAGAAACTAAGGCCAATAATAACCAATTTCTTGGGTTGATTTCTTCTAAATTATAGACGTAAAATGCGTTGACCACTACAAATCCAAATCCCCAGAAAATATCTACAATACTTACATTTTTAATGGCAATGCTCAACAACCAAAGTAAGGTTACTAGAATCCATATTAAAAGTGATGCTTGTAGAAAAAGAGACATAGAATGAATTTTCAATGACGAAGTTACTCGTTTTTTATGCAGGAAATCAGTGAGTTATAAAATTTTCACAAAAAAATAACTTTTTAAAGATTGTTTTAAATAAAAATTTTGAAACCTTTCCAAAAACTTTTCGTTTTTAAAAATAGAACCAACCCACAAGAATGTCTAAAGAAATTCATTTTTTAGTGTCAGAAAGCAAGAAAGGCAATCAAAGGGCGCAAATGAAATTGTACGATTTACATTGTGAGGCTATGTTTGTGATTTCTTGTAGATATATTAAAAATAGAGAAGCCGCAAAAGATGCAATGCAAGATGGGTTTTTAAAAGCTTTTTTAAATTTGCATATTTATAAAGAAACAACCAATTTTAGTGGATGGTTAAAAACAATTATCATAAATACGTGTATTGATATCTTAAAAAAAAGAAAACTAGAAACAATTTCTATTGAAAATTATCCTATACAAATATCTCATGATGATAATTGGAATTTTGACATTAGTATTACCAAAGAAACTATTCTAAAAACGATAGATAGTCTGCCTCAAAAATATCAATTGGTCATTAAATTGTATTTGTTAGAAGGGTATGACCATCAAGAAATATCAGAAATAGTAAACATTCCAATAAAAACATCGAGAACGCAATTAAGAAGGGCAAAAATGATGTTAAAAGACATTTTAAAAACCGAGAAATATGGAACGTGATATTAGAGATTTATTCAATGAGAATAAAGACATAAAAATAGAATTGCCTAAAAATCATCGTGAAGAATTCTTTCAAAAACTACATGATGTTGATAATGAAAGTTCGAAGAATAAAAACGTTGTTTTGCTAAAAATAGCAGCTGTAATTGCATTAGTTTTTTGCGCAACCTTCTATTATTTTAAAGATTTCTCATCAATTAGAAAAACTGCAAAAACAGAGATTCAAGTTCAAATAGAGCTTTTTGAAAACGAGTATTTAACCAATATCAATAAAGAATGGGAAAGTTTTATAAAAGTGGCAAACGATTCTGTTTTGGTAAAAAAATACGAAGTTAAGATGAAAGAATCTGTCACTGATTATCAAAAAATAACAGATCAATTAAAAGAGAATCCAGATAATATAAATGTTCTAGAATCATTAATAAACAACTTACAAAGACGTTTGGAGTTGATTAAAAATATTAAAGAACACATTAATGAGTTAAATCAAAAAAACACCAGTTATGAAACCATTTATTTATAGCGTTTTATTCTTTTTAGTCATTCCTTTTTCATTTTCTCAAACAAAAGAAGTTCTTCTAAAAAGAAGTTATAAAGTAGACGAGAATACAGTTCTTAATCTAGATTTAGATAATGTTGCTATTGTTTTTGAAGAATCTTTTGATGATAGAATTCATTTTGAATATGCTATGACTTTTATTCGCTATCCAAAAAGAAAGAAAGAAGATTTATTAGATGGGGTGAATGTAAAAACTTCAAAAAAAGGAAATATTGTTACTTTAGATGTAAAAAACTCTATGTATGTTGGTATGAGTAAAAGTCCACTTCTTTCTATGGATTCTCTTAAAGTAGCTATGACAAATTATATGAAATACCATAAAACAAAGAGTAACTTATATAAAACTAAAGATTCTTTAATAAATGAAATAAAGTATAGTTTGGGAGGAGAGTTAACTAGTTATCTTTTTAGCAATAAAGGGAAATATGCAAATGATGCCTTTATAAAAAAACAAAAAGACATTGATAAAAGTTTCGTTATTAAAGTACCAAAATACATAACTATTAAAATTAAAGCTTTACATTCAAGTCTTACTTTTAATTATGATGTTAAAAAAACAATCACTGCAAACACATTCAGAGGGAAATTAAAATTTAAAAAATTACTCTCAAAGGATAATAAATTTCAACTTATATATGGGTTTTTTCAAGTAGAAGAAATTCAAGGAGGTAACTATCGTTTTAAGGGTGTTCATCCTGTAAAAATTGGCTCAATTTCTAAAACAAAAATAGATTTAGAAACGTCAACATTAAGAATAGGAGAAATAGGAGAAAATGTTGAAATAAATGATTTTAGTAGTAAACTCTACCTATATAATTTCAATGAAAAATTCACAAAATTTAATTTTGCAGGAGATTATTCAGAATTAAACTTATACAAAGTAAAAGACACTAATTTTTCTATGGATGTTTCTGGCTTTAACACAACTTTAAATATGCAAGGTGTAAAAACATCTTTTGGAGCATCAACAGAAAGAGAATTCACTAAAATACTACAGAAAAAAAGAAAAGAAAACAGCCCTTTTTTAGGAAATGTTGAAGTGATATTAAAAAACGGAATTCTAAATATTAACTAAAAAAACCAACTCTTTTAAGTAACTAGTATAAAAGAGTTGGTTCAGAAAATTGGGGAATAAATATTTTACAAATCAAACTTAATGCCTTGTGCTAAAGGTAATTTGTCTGAATAATTTATGGTATTTGTTTGTCTTCTCATATATACTTTCCAAGCATCAGAACCAGATTCTCGTCCACCACCAGTTTCTTTTTCGCCACCAAAAGCACCACCAATTTCTGCCCCAGAAGTTCCGATATTTACGTTGGCAATTCCACAATCAGAACCAGCATAAGACAAGAATTTTTCGGCTTCTTTCAGTTCATTCGTCATAATTGCAGATGATAAACCTTGTGCAACACCATTTTGTTTTGCGATGGCATTTTCAACTTCTCCAGTGTACTTCATCAAATATAAAATTGGCGCAAACGTTTCATGTTGTACAATTTCAAAATGATTTTCTGCTTCTATAATTGCTGGTTTTACGTAGCAACCAGATTCAAAGCCTTTTCCTTCTAAAACACCACCATCTACTAAAACGGTTCCACCTTCTTCTTTTGCTTTTTCAATAGCAGCTAAATAGGTGTTTACAGCATCGTGGTCAATTAATGGCCCAACGTGATTGTTTTCATCTAAAGGATTTCCAATCTTTATTTGTTGGTAAGCGCCAACAATTGCGTCACGCACTTTATCATAGACAGATTCGTGAATAATTAACCTTCTAGTTGATGTACAACGTTGTCCACAAGTACCTACAGCACCAAAAACAGCACCAGGTACTACCACTTTTAAATCTGCAGTTGGTGTAATTATGATGGCGTTATTTCCACCCAATTCTAACAACGATTTTCCAAAACGTTGTGCAACAGTTGCGCCTACAATTCTTCCCATTCTTGTAGAACCTGTTGCAGAAACTAACGGAATTCTAGTATCTGTTGTCATCATTTCCCCAACTTTATAATCACCATTAACAATACAAGAAATACCTTCTGGTAAGTTATTTTCTTTTAAAATTGTTGCAATAATATTTTGGCAAGCAATGGTACATAAAGGTGCTTTTTCTGAACCTTTCCACACACAAACATCACCACAAATCCAAGCTAAAGCGGTATTCCAAGCCCAAACAGCCACAGGAAAGTTAAATGCAGAAATAATTCCAACAACACCAATTGGGTGCCATTGTTCTCTCATAACATGACCAGGCCTTTCAGAAGGAATGGTTTGTCCGTTTAACTGACGAGATAAACCTACAGCAAAATCGCAGATATCTATCATTTCTTGTACTTCTCCCAAACCTTCTTGGTAAGATTTTCCCATCTCGTAAGAAACCAATTTACCAAGTGCTTCTTTCTTTTCTCTTAATTTATTACCAAACTGACGTACAATTTCTCCTCTTTGTGGTGCAGGCTTATCTCTCCAAATTAAAAAAGCATCACAAGCAGTTTTCATCACTCTTTCATAATCATCTTGAGTAGTGGTTTTTACTTTTCCAATCAATTTTCCATCAACAGGAGAGTAACTTTCTATAATTGCTCCATTTGAAAAATGAGTTGAACCTGTAGAAGTTCCTTCATTGATATTTTGAACACCTAATTCTTGTAAAGCTTCTTTGATTCCAAAATCTGTCATTTTGCAGTTTCGTTTATGTTGTTTAAATTCGAAGAACGAAAATACAAATAATTTTAGACATATATAAATTTTAACAAAAACAATACTTTTTGTTTAAAAATAAACATAAATAATGAGAAAATTAGCCTTTTTACTTGTATCAATGATCCTTTTTTTAGGATGTACGCCAAATTCAAAACAAAATTATGATGCTGATATCGATTCAGATATCACCACAAATCAAAATAAAAAAGTAAACGATTTTGCCATAATTATTCACGGAGGTGCAGGTACTATTTTAAAGAAAAATATGACTGATGAAAAAGAGGTAGCCTACAAATCAAAATTAGAGGAGGCCATTAAAGTAGGGCACACTATTTTAAAAAACGGAGGAACTAGCCAAGAGGCGGTTTTAAAAACGATTCAAGTTATGGAAGAGTCTCCTTTATTTAATGCTGGAAAAGGAGCCGTTTTTACACACGAAGAGACCAATGAATTAGATGCTTCTTTTATGGATGGTAAGACCTTGAATGCAGGTGCAGTTGCTGGCGTAAAAAATGTAAAAAGCCCAATAGCATTAGCTATAAAAGTGATGACAGATTCTGAACACGTCATGCTTTCAGGTGAAGGAGCATCGATATTTGCCAAAGAAAAAGGCTTAGAAATTGTAGATCCAAGTTATTTTTATACAGAAAATCGTTTTAAATCGCTTCAAAGAATAAAAGATCGAGAAAAAACGGAATTAGATCATGATGATAAAAAGGCCGCTTTTTACGATGCAGATATCAAAAACAGTAAATTCGGAACAGTAGGTTGTGTGGCTTTAGATAAAAATGGAAATATTGCTGCAGGAACATCAACTGGAGGAATGACCAACAAACGTTGGGGAAGAATTGGTGATGCACCTATTATTGGTTCTGGTACTTATGCAAATAATGTAACTTGCGGAGTGTCATCAACTGGTTGGGGAGAGTATTTTATTAGAAGTCAAGTGGCGTATGATATTTCTGCTCAGATGGAATATCAACAGAAAAGTTTAAAAGAGGCTACAACAGATGTAATTCAGAATAAATTAACCAAACTTGGTGGAACAGGTGGTGTGGTTGCTTTAGATAAAAACGGAAATATGTCTTTTGAGTTCAATACAGCAGGAATGTACAGAGCCTCTATGAATGATAAAGGAGTTTTAGTTGTAAAAATTTATAAAGAATAATCTAACCATTCTTCAGGTAAAGGTTTTAAATCGATATTTTTAGTTTCAGATTTTAGTTTTTTGCTCCAGCCAAATCTAGTGATTATTGGAAGCGATAAATTGATATTATTTCTTTTATTAATCTTTTTTAAAACCTCGCGCATCGAATTTTTGGAACACAGAACCAGACTATTCATCATAGCATTAGACTCGATTGATAAGTCGTATAAATCAACATAAAATTTAGGTTGATTGTCTTGATAAATGACATATTGCGAAGATTTTCTTCTGGGTATTTGAACAATTTTTTTGACGCCGCTAAACGTTCTGTATGTAATCTCTATGATTTCCATCTTATGATTTTTAAATAAACTTAAATTCGCAGCAATCATTTATAAAACTATTAACGTTAAATTCAAAAGGCTTACAAAAATATTGTCTTATGAGTTTAATTCTTTCTTTATTTCGTTGAGTTGTTCTAATTAATCGCTAAACTGCACATACATACGTACATTTTGTAACTATGGTTTTAAAATTGATATTTAATACCTGAGTAGAGTCCTAAATTAAAAGGAGTAAAGCCATTTGCATTGTTGCTAAACGTATTTAGTTGTACCTTAAACATTGGGTTTATATTAAAAGACCATTTTGTAGTTAAAAAATAATTAAAATCGAAACCAAAATTTCCACTAAAATTAATATCATTTAAATTGGGCGCTTCTAAATTTTGAGTAAAATTTTGTGTACTTAAAACAACCTCATTTTTGTTTAAAAAAAGCGTGCTAAAACCCGTAACAATTTCAGAAGTTAATTTTGTATTACCAGAAAAATTGTATTTAATTTCGATAGGAATTTCTATATAACCATAGTTTTGGGCAACATTTCCAGTAGTGTTTGTTAGATTAGATATAAAGCTATTATCAGATAAAGCAGCACTTTCTCGAATAAAATTGGTACTAAAAGAAAAGGAAGCTCCATTCGAAAATTCTGTAGCAAAAGGATTTCTTGAACTTGAGGTATTTACAGCAATTTGTTTGTTAGCATAACTCATTTCTTGCAAATAAATACCAGACTGAACAGACCACTTTTTATTTAATTTGTAAGCTATTTGTACACCATACGCATAAGTATTTTCGCCTGAAGTAGATTGCGATAAACTTGCATTAATGGGCGATGTGTCTGTTAAAGAATTCGATTTTAAAACTGCAAAAGTTGGACTAATAGACCAATTTTTAGTCTTTTTAGATGGTTGTGTGTTCTCTTTCTTTTTAATTACTTCTGTAATATTTAACTTTTGTGGCTTGCTTTTAGAATCTTTTAATTTAAAGTGATGTAAAAAAGTATTTTGTTGTACTCCCGTAAAATCAACAAGCATAGGTTGATGATTTATTGCTATTGGATTTACAATTTTATGAGTCGTCTGGATTCCCTCTTTTTTAGGGATGGTAAAATTAGAGTTCTTTTTTCTAGTGATTTTCGATACTTTATCAATCTTAGTCATTAAAATTTGGTTTTTAGGGGTTTGTTCTGTTGATAAAGAATCTACTATAGTGTTAAGCTTGATTTTTTTCTCAGGAATTATGGTCATAATTTCATCAAAATTATTATTTATATTTTGGTTTTCATCATTAGAAAATGGATAAAAAAACAACACTACAACCAAAATTGAAGCAACAGCACCTGAAAACCACCAAAAAGGAAAAATACGGCGTTTTTTCTTTGTTAGTTGGGCTTTAACATTGTTCCATACCCTTTTATTTGGAGAAACTTCCAAATTTTTGAGTTGTTCTTGAAACAAATGATCTATTTTTTTATTACCCATTAATTTTAGTTATTTTTTTGTTTTGTCAACTTATCTTTTAAAATTGTTCTTGCTCTAGATAAGTTAGATTTCGATGTTCCTACAGAGATATTTAATAAGCTTGCAATTTCTTTATGAGAATAATTATCAAGTGCATATAAATTAAAAACGATCCGATATTGGTCTGGCAATTGTTGAATATGCGCTAATAAAGTTGCAACAGTAAAACCTGTATTTTGCAAATCAACTTCTTCTTCTTCAATTTCTTCTGCAACCTCTTTTACTATTTGTAATGTTGCTTTTTCTCGATATTTTTGAATGGCCGTATTTATAGTTATTCGTTTTAACCAACCTTCAAAAGAACCTTTGTGTTTGTATTGCTTAATTTTAGCAAAAATGGTTAAAAAACTATCTTGTAAATTATCTTCTGCGTCTTGATAATTTTTAGAGTACTTTAAACAAACACCAAAAAGTTTATCCGCAAAAAGGTGATAAACTTTAGATTGAGCTTCCAAATTTTGCTCACAACATTTTTGTATAAGTTCTTCGAGTTTGATGGCTCTAATTTACAGGTACTACAACTTCTTCGAAAATTGAATCGCCATTTGCATCTTGACCTTTATAAAACTTAAAAAGATAGTCTTTTTCTTGGGTTGCAGTTACAACTAAATCATAATCGTATTGTGTTATTGCTTGCGTACAATTTGAATCTAATTCTACAACAGCTCGTACAGCAACAATTCTTGTAGTATCTTGATATTCGTAATAAATGTTGTCAAAATAATAACATCCATTTTTTAAAGAATACTTTATGTTAATGGTGTCTTGTTCGCCAAAAGTAAAACTTTCTGGAACTGTATATTCATCTATAGGTAATAATTCGTAAGCTAAATTTACGCGATCAGTATCACTGTTTAAACAAGAATAAAATAGTAGTACACTTGCAAATAGTAAAATAATTTTTTTCATAATTGTATTTTTAATAGATTAAAACTGGGTAATTGTATTGACAATCAACACTTTTTGGTACGATAACTAAAAACAGTTTTATATTTAACGTCATAATTATAAGATACAAAAAGAATAAAAAGGTTGCGTTTAATAATGTTATTTTTGCAAAAGTTTATGCAAGAGACCATTTTTAATATCAAAAGTGAAGCAGATTTCACAACAACAGCCTTACAGGTTTTTAAACATCAGTTTAAAAATAATCAGGTTTATCGTTCTTTTTGCGATTTATTGTACAAACATCCTTCAGATATCAATTCAATTCAAGACATTCCGTTTTTACCCATTCAGTTTTTTAAAAGTAGAAAGGTGCTTTCTTCTTTAGATGAAATTGATGAAATTTTTACAAGTTCTGGAACAACTGGAAGTATAACCAGCAAACACTATGTTACAGATATCAACCTTTACAGAAAAAGTTATTTAAAAGGATTTGCACATTTTTATGGTAATATAGAAGACTATGTTGTATTAGCTTTGTTACCAAATTATTTAGAACGTAAAGGTTCTTCTTTGGTTTTTATGGTAGATGATTTCATAAAAAAAACAAAACATCCCGAAAGTGGTTTTTATTTAGATAACCTAGATGAATTGGCTACAAAACTCATCACTTTAGATAAAAAAGGACAAAAAGTGTTGTTAATTGGGGTTTCGTTTGCCTTGTTGGATTTGATTGAAAAACAGAAATTTCAATTAAAAAATACCATAATAATGGAAACTGGTGGAATGAAAGGCAGAAGAAAAGAACTCGTTAGAGAAGAATTGCATCAACTTTTACAAAACGGATTTGGTGTTGATAAAATTCATTCAGAATATGGAATGACAGAATTATTAAGTCAGGCCTATTCTAATGGAAATGGTGTTTTTGAAACACCTCCTTGGATGAAAATCTTTACTAGAGATACAGAAGATGCATTAACCATACAAAAAGTTGGAAAAACAGGTGGAATTAACGTAATTGATTTGGCAAATTACAATTCTTGCAGTTTTATTGCTACGCAAGATTTAGGAAAAGTTTACGAAAATGGTACTTTCGAAATTATAGGTCGTTTTGATAATTCTGACATTAGAGGTTGTAATTTAATGGTGTTGTAAATTAAAATTTTAAAAAGTTATGAAGTTTAAATTATTACAAGAATTTAAAGAATTTGCAGTAAAAGGGAATATGATGGATATTGCCATTGGTGTAATTATTGGTACAGCATTTAACAAAGTTGTAAATACTTTAGTAAAAGAAGTATTAATGCCACCTTTATCGTTTATGACGCAAGGAAAAAATTGGGAGAATAAGAAGGTTATTTTAAGAGAAGCTGTTGCATTAGACAATGGTTCTAAAGTTGAAGAAATTGCCATTGGTTATGGTAAATTAATAGAAGCTGGAGTTGATTTTTTAGTCATTGCATTTACCGTTTTTATTGTCGTTAAATTGATGAATAAATTAAAGAAAAAGGCAGATGACCCTAAAAATGTAACTGTGGTTACTCCTAAAAATATTGAGTTAATGAATAAAACTAATGAGCTTCTAGAAAACCAGAATATGTACTTGCAGAAAGTTTTAGAAAGACAAGTTTAATGGTCTTTATTTTTTAGAATAACCAAGGTTTTTAGTTTTTCATCGAAAATAATGTGCCATTTAACGAATTTTAATACAAAAGTTTTGAAAACAATCGTTTCTTTGAGGCATAATAAACAATTATTATAAGTTGGGGGATTTATAAATTGTAAGAAAAGAGAGCTGATGTAATCAGCTCTTTTTGGTTTTATAAACTAAATGTGTTTTCAAAATCTTCTGTTTTTTAAAATTGTAAGATTTTTAATTTTTATCGACCAAAATTAAAACATAATTTGATGAAACATTTACTTACTATTTTAGCACTCACAATTACGACTACTTTTTTTGCTCAAGACTATAACCTAAAAAAAGGTTATATAGCAGAAGGTTATGATGTTGTTTCTTATTTTTCTAACAAAGCAGCAAAAGGAGACAGTCAATTTACAACTACTTTTGATGGCGTAAAATTCAAGTTTTCATCCAAAGAAAATTTAGAAACATTTAAAAAGAACCCTAAAAAGTACATACCTGCTTATGGTGGTTATTGTGCTTACGCAATTGGTGCTAAGGGAGTCAAAGTAGCTATAGACCCTAAAACTTTTGAAATTAGAGAAGGTAAAATCTACCTTTTTTACAATGCCTGGGGTACAAATACTTTAGAACTTTGAAAGGAAGAAGGAGCCGAAGAATTAAAAAAGAAAGCAGACGTCAATTGGGTTAAAATTATAGAAAAAAAATAATAACTCGAATAAACTTGGGGGAGTTTACAAAGGTTATTAGGAAAGAGGGTTGATAATATCAGCCCTCTGATTATTTAGAGTATGTGCTTACTCTACAATCAACAAATAGTATGTTTTTTTACCACGTTGTAACAACACATATTTATCAGCAATTAAATCATCACTAGAAATTACAAAATCGTCTTTAACTTTTTCTTTATTTACAGCAATTGCGTTTTCTTTTAAAGCTCTTCTAGCATCTCCATTCGACTTTAAAAAGTTAGTTTTTGCAGCCAAAGCACCAATCATATCTAAACCTTCAGAAAAGTCTTCTTGAGTAACTGTAGCCTGAGGTACACCATCAAAAACATCTAAAAATGTCTGTTCGTCTAAAGATTTTAAGTCAGCAGCAGTAGATTTACCAAATAATATATTAGAAGCTGCAATTGCCTTATCATATTCTTCTTTTCCGTGTACTAAAACCGTAACTTCTTCCCCCAATCGTTTTTGTAAAATCCGAGTATGAGGCGCTGCGTTATGCTCTAAAATTAATGTTTCTATAATATCTTTGTCTAAAAACGTAAAGATTTTAATATACTTTTCTGCATCTTCATCAGAAGTATTTAACCAGTATTGGTAAAATTTATAAGCCGAGGTTCTTTTAGCGTCTAACCAAACATTGCTACCTTCAGATTTTCCGAATTTAGAGCCATCGGATTTTGTAATTAATGGGCACGTAATAGCATACCCTTTTCCATTTCCTATTCTTCTAATCAATTCTGTTCCTGTGGTAATATTTCCCCATTGGTCAGAACCACCCATTTGAATTGTAGTTGCGTTTTCTCTATATAAATGCAAAAAATCATAACCTTGCACCAGTTGATACGTAAACTCTGTAAAAGACATACCGTCTTTAGATTCTGCACTAATTCTGTTTTTCACAGAATCTTTTGCCATCATATAATTTACAGTGATATGTTTACCAATATCTCTAATAAATTCTAGGAAAGAAATGTCTTTCATCCAGTCGTAATTATTCACTAAGATTGCCGCATTTTCAGCATCAGAAGTAAAGTCTAAAAAATGTCCCAATTGAGTTTTTACACACTCTTGGTTGTGTCTTAGTGTCTTTTCATCTAACAAATTACGTTCTGCAGATTTTCCAGAAGGATCGCCAATCATACCTGTAGCGCCGCCAACCAAAGCAATAGGTCTGTGGCCACATCTTTGATAATGAGCCAATAACATAATAGGTACTAAATTTCCAATATGTAAAGAGTCAGCTGTGGGGTCAAAACCAACATAAGCACTTCTCATTTCTTCTAAAAGATGCTCTTCTGTGCCTGGCATAGCATCGTGCATCATTCCTCTCCATTGCAATTCTTCAATAAAATTCTTCATTGTAATCAATTTATCAGTTGGCAAATATAAGTTTATCAACCAAAATATGCTAAATTCGTTCTATGATTTTAGTTACTGGAGGCACAGGTTTAGTAGGTTCGCATTTGTTGTATCATTTAACATTACAGAATGATGCAATTAGGGCAATTTACAGAACAAAATCATCTTTAGAAAACGTTAAAAAAGTGTTTTCATATTATACTTCTGATGCTGCTTTATTTGATAAAATTGATTGGTTTGAGGCAGATATTACCGAGGTTCCTTTAATGATACCTGCCTTTGAAGGTGTAAAACAAGTTTATCATTGTGCGGCATTAATTTCTTTTCATCCAAAGGATTATATAGAAATGCGTAAAGTAAACATTCACGGAACTGCAGTTGTTGTAAATCTTTCTATTGATGCTAAAGTTGATAAATTCTGTTTTGTAAGTTCTATTGCTGCTGTGGGCGAATCTAATAATGGCGGTTTTATTACAGAGGAATCTGAATGGAATAAAGAATTAGACAATAGTGGCTATTCGATTACCAAATTTGGCGCAGAAATGGAGGTTTGGCGAGCAAGCCAAGAAGGAGTTGATGTTGTAATTGTAAACCCAGGAGTTATTTTAGGAAGTGGTTTTTGGAATGCTGGTTCGGGAAAATTATTCAGCCAAGTTTATAACGGTTTTAAGTACTATACAGAAGGCATTACAGGTTTTGTATCTGTGCAAGATGTAGTAAAACCGATGATTCAATTGATGAATTCCGATGTAAAAAATGAGCACTTTATTTTAGTGGCTGAAAATAAATCATTTAAAGAAATATTCTTTTTAATCGCGGATGCTTTTGGCAAAAAACGTCCATCAATAAAAGTAAAATCATGGCAAACTGCTATTTTTTGGAGAGTTTCTTGGTTGTTTTCAAAACTTACTGCAAAAGCACCTTTTTTAAGTAAGTATTCTGCTAGAAGTGCGCATTCTATTTCTAAATATTCATCAGAAAAATTAGAAAAGAAATTGAAGTATAAGTTTGAAGCTATAGAAAACACTGTTCAAAGAATTTGCAAAAGATATACCGGTTTGTAGTTTGCTATAATTTTTAAGAATTAAATGCGATTTTATAAAAATATAGGCAACAAAAGAGGTCGTCTAAAAAGTAATTTTTAGGCGATTTTCTTTTTTGTATATTTTTAGTTTCTTGCTTTAATTTTTCTTTTGTTTTTTAAAAAGTTCGGTTT
>P_2C_Liq_3_UnCtyDRAFT_100122_pt1 | contig 22276 bp, 12 predicted proteins | sample Pon2CUnioCityCA_3_FD_9720 | JGI IMG/M metagenome (IMG submission 9720)
TATAAGAATTACTTATATGCTACCCTATCTGGTAGAAATGATTGGGGAAGTACTGTAGAAAAAGAGAATAGAACATTGTTTTATCCAGGAGCATCAGTGTCTTTTATACCCACTTCTGCATTTGATTTTGGAGATGATAGTTTTGTAAGATATTTAAAAGTAAGAGCTGCTTATGCAACTTCATCTGGCTTTCCTGATCCTTATAGAACAAGGAATACCCTGCTAATTAATGCGCAAAGATTTGCTGCAGCCGATGGAACACTCCCTGTTACAAACCGATTCTCAAGTATATACGCAAACCCTGATTTAAATCCAGAATTGCATCGTGAGTTTGAAATTGGACTTGAAACCAAGTTATTTAGAAATCGCGTAACTCTTGAGACTTCTTTATATAAACGAGTTTCAGAAGACCAGATTGTTGCCTCTCCTTTAAATTTATCCTCTGGTTTTGATACTCAATTTATAAACCTAGGACAAGTTGATAATAAAGGTATCGAGGTAGATTTAGGGATTGATATCTTTAAAAGAGAAGATTTTAATTGGAATATGAGAAATATTTTTACAGCAGAAGAATCATTAGTAGTAAAAACTACAGAAACAGGAGGTATAATACAACTAAATGCAGATAGAGTTGCTGCTGAAGGACATCCTTTAAATGCTATTTTTGGTACTTATGCAGTAAGAGATGCAAATGGTAATCTTTTAGTTAGAGGAGGCACAGGTACTCAAGTTGGTAGATTAATCCGTAGTACAGATGTTCAATCTCTACCAGATGAAAAGGTAATTGGAGATCCTAACCCAGACTGGAGATTAACAAATATTCACAGTGTGAGTTATAAAAACTTTACCTTTTCTACGCAATTAGAATATACCCATGGAGGAGATATATCTTCGGAAAATGTACTAGAACTTATTCAAAGAGGTGTCACTAGAGATACTGAAAATAGAGATGGTTCTTTTGTTATTCCTGGATTTTATGGTTCTAGAGCAACTGGTCTTCCTTTACTCGATGCTGCTGGTAATCAAATACCTAATAGAACTCAATTAAGCTCACATAGAGCCGCATCATTTAATTATTATGACACTAATGAAACAAGAATGTTTGATGCTTCTGTATTTAGAATTAGAGAAGTTTCTTTTGCTTATACTCTAAATAAAGCAGATAATAGCAAGCTACCTTTTGATAAAATTGATTTTACACTATCTGGAAGAAACCTTTGGTATGTAGCCCCAAATTTCCCTAAATACACAAATTTTGATCCGGAAAGCGATGGAGGTTTGGGAAGAAATTCTGTGCCTTCAACAAAACGATTTGCTTTAGGTGTAACCGTAACATTTTAATTAATTTAATCAAAGTAAACACAGATGAAAAAAATTATAAATTATTTAATTGTTTTAGTTGCAGTAGTTTTCACTAACTGCGAAGTTGGTAATTTTGACTTACAAGATGACCCAAATAGGCTAACGCCAGAAAATGCCGATACAAATGCATTACTAAACGAAATGCAATTCTTATTTCAAGATATATTGGCGGATATGGAAAGTAATACGGAAAGATTAATGCGATATAGAGCACTTACAAGTAGCTATGGAGATGCAGTAAGTGGAGATATACTAAATTTAGAATGGGAACGTTTTTTTGAAGTTTTATTCATATCAAGAACCATAGATAATCGGGCAACAAGTAATTCAGATTTTGCTTTTCATAATGGTATTAGCAAACTACTGCGTGCATATTTGACAATTACTTTTGTTGATTTTAATGGTAAAATACCTTATGAGCAAGCAGTAAATGTTTCGGAATTCCCCAACCCTAAGTTAGATGAGGGTGCAGAATTATATAAAACAGCACTTACAGACATTACTTCGGCTATAAGTGATATAAATTCTGCAGCTTTTAATGTCACCACAGATTTATTTTACCAAAACGATAAAGATAAATGGATTGCATTTGCCAATACCTTAAAGTTAAGAATATTAATACAAGCTAAAGATGCAGCTCCTGAAATAGGAATGACAGATTTAAAAGGTGAGATTAATACTTTATTAGCCAGTAACATCATAGATACTCCAGAAGAAGATTTTGTTTATAAATATGCTGAAGTACCATTACCTGAGAGCAGACATCCATACTTTATTAGTGGATATCTACCAGGCGGGTTTAACAGATATATTGGAAACACCTTTATGAATGCTCTAATAAATCAAAAAAGTGTTAGAGACCCTAGGCTAAGATACTATCTTTATCGACCTACAAATATAGATCCCCTAACAGCAAGATCTTCAAATCCTTATTTAGGTTGTTTAACTGTAAATGATTTTTCAGGGATATGTTACGTTGGAGACCAATATTGGGGTTTAGATCATGGAGATAATTTAACAGGTAGAGGAGATAATCTTTTTAGAACCGTATATGGTATATATCCTGGAGGTGGTGCTTTTGATGAAGACCAAAAAAGAGCAGCAGCATCTACATCAAATTTAGCAGGGGCAGGTATATTACCAATTCTTACAAGTAGTTATGTGAAGTTTTTAATTGGTGAGGCCGCACTAACAATTGGTACTAATGGAGACGCTAAAACGTTACTTAAAGAAGCCATAGAAGCATCTATGACAAAGGTTACTACTTTTGGAGGAGTTACATCAAGTAAAGCAGCAACTACTGGCGATATAGATGCTTATGTAAATGAAGCATTGAGTAATTATGATGCAGCCTCTTCAGATAATGATAGATTAGATGTGGTTATTACAGAGTTATACTTCGCTGCATTTGGCTATTCCATAGAGGCATACAATGCTTATAGAAGAACAGGTTATCCTTCATTTATCAATAACGATCCTATAGATGTTGCGAACTCTATTTTTCCGAGAAGTTTTCCTTATGCTCTTGATGAAGTGAATACAAATTCATCAATAACCCAAAAGGCAAATTCTGACAAAATATTTTGGGACAAAAATCCTGATGGATTTATTAAATAATTAAAATATCAAGACCATGAAAAAATATAATATAATTTTTATTTGCTTAATTTTTATTCTCGGAACTGCCTGTTCAGACCAAGGTAATCTTTTTGATGAATTTGCTGTTAGAGGAGGCTTTATCCAATTTGAAAGCGGAAAGCCTAACTTAAGTTTTAACGTTTTTAATTTACAAACAACAACACCTCTAATAGATAATCAGGTTTTAATTGACCCGAATAATAATGCTACACGTTATTCATTAAGTTTAACGCATCAAGGAAATACTGTAGAAGACTTTAAAGTATTAACAACTTTCCCTTCAAGTTTAACGATAACAGTAGAAGATGTTTTGACAGCTTTAGGCACAACTATTGATGGTATCAGAGATTCTTCTATCGATTTTGTTGCTACTGTAACTACTCCAGACGGTGTTTTTAATGGAAATAACCCGAATATAGTTGATGGTTCTGGAAACTTAGGAGGAGATACCAATACAAGAATAAAATTTATTGGCTTTAATGATGCGATGGTATTTAAGATAGATGTTTTTACACCACCGCCAACAGCAATTAGAAAAACATCTTTCGAAGAGGTAGCTATAGGAGCTGCAGGAGATACATACTTTCGTAACGGAGGAGCAGATGAAACTATTGATTTAATTAATGGCGATAATCCTCCATTTGTAGATTTTACTGCTACAGGAACTGGTTCTGAAAATGAAATAGGATTTAATACCGAATACTACGCAGTAGCAAATATTAGTAGTAGTGGGCTTGGATTTGTTAATGAGCGAGTAGGCGTATATAGTTTATTTGAGCAATTTACAGATTACGCTGATGGCACTCAAGGGTTTCATATAGAAGACCCAGATGGTGGTATTAGAATTAATTTTGATACCGTTAACATACCAGCTGGTCAAGAAAATTCAGGAATACGTTTTAGTGTTTATTTTGGTAACACCAGTTGGGAATCTCGAGATGGCATGTATGCTTATGTAAATATTACTACTGATGCAGGTAGTGATGTTATTGAAATGGCAAATCTTTTTGATAATGATGTTGAAGCAATTGCTGGAGAATGGGTTACGTTTGATACTGGTTTTTTAACAGGAATTCGCTCTTATCAATTAGTAATTGAAGCACAATCTGGGGCAACACCAGAATCTTTTGATATTGATAACATTATTATTTATCAACCTGATAATTAATTTTTAAAATAATAGGTAGAAATCATAATTTGTAGCTACCAAAATTTGTTTAATAAAGAGGTCGTTGAGCGCTTAAACGACCTCTTTAATAAAAGTTTGATCGTCTTTTTTAAAGATTCAGATTTACGGTTTCCTCTTTCTTCGATGTAATGTATTCCACAAAATCAAAAAAAGAATTATTCTAAATTAGACTAGAAAAAAACTAAAATATTAGAAGTAAGATTATTATTTCTAAAACCTATTTAGTTATACAATTTTATTTTTTTAACTACTTGTTATTAGGTTTTTATGTTATAAAAATAGATAGATAGATAGATATACGATAAGAAAAGGAGCATAAAATTTATGATCTTCAGTGAATAAAAATCCTTTTAAATAATTAAAAAATATGAATTTTACCTCTCGATATTTCGTTGTTTTTATTTTATTTTTACTTGTAAGTTGTAATGCTGCCAAAAAAGTAGCATTCAAAACTTATGTTGATACTTCAACGAAACCCATACTTGATCAAAAAAAACAAACCTATATTTTAGATGATCTTGGTGTTTATGCTAGTAACGAGTTTGATGGAGCTAGATTAAATGGATTATTAAAAGCAAATGATAGTACAGCAGTTCTTGTAATAAACCCGGAGAACACACCTATAAACAATAGCGGGTATTACGCTTTTAACGTTTGGTCTAAAAAAGCCAAACCTTTTTATTTTAGATTTCAGTACCCAAAAGGATATAAACATAGGTACATTCCTAAAATTAAAGATAAAAAAGATTGGGTTTTATTAGATTCTTCAAACATTTTTAGAAAAGATAGTATTATTACCATAAAACTTGATTTACAGAAATATCCAATAACCATTGCTGCACAAGAAATACATTCATCAACAGATGTTAAAAATTGGTACACAAACCTAATAAAAGGAAAAGAGGATTACGTGCATTTAAGCAATTTTGGAACATCAAAATTAGGGAAAAAATTACCCGTACTTGATATCTATAAAGGTGATCAAAAAAACAAAGATATTATTATATTATTAACACGTCAACACCCACCGGAGTTAACAGGCTATTTTGCGTTTCAAGAGTTTTTAAAAACAATTTTAACTAATTCTGATGTGTCAACTGATTTTTTGAAAAAATATCGTGTTTTGGCATTTCCAATAATGAATCCAGATGGTGTAGACCTTGGTCACTGGAGACATAATGCTGGCGGCGTAGACACTAATAGAGATTGGTCTGTTTACAACCAGCCAGAAGTTAAACAAACGGTTACTTACATTGCGAAAACCTTAAGAAGAAACAATGCCAAGTTAATATTAGGATTAGACTTTCATTCCACTTATGAAGATGTTTTTTATACGAATAAGATAAGAGAAGGAACTACATTACCCAATTTTATTGATGATTGGTTTAGCGCCTTAGAACAGAATATTCCTAATTACAAAGTGAATGAAGCCGCTGGAAATAGCACGAAACCAGTATCTAAAGGCTGGTTTTTATATGGTCATAATGCTACCGGCATAACATATGAAATTGGCGATGCCACTCCCGTAGACAGAATACAATTGATAGGCAAAGTTACCGCCGAACAAATGATGCGAATTTTACTTGACAAATAATTTAAACATCACAAGCATTGAAAAATTTAAAACTTCTTTTTTCTTTTATTCTAGTTAGTTGTTTAATCTCATGTAAAGATGAAATCAGTGCCGATGTTTTAATTCAAAATGGTACGGTTTACAATGGTATGGATACCAATTCTCAAAACGTTTCAATTGCTATAAAAGAAGATAAAATTATCTATGTAGGTGATGGCAATACTGTTTCAATAAACGCGAAAAAAACTATTGATGCCTCGGGATTAATTGTTAGTCCTGGGTTTATAGACCCACACACCCATGCAGATAGAGATTTAAAAGACCCTGAAAAAGCACATAATACCCCCTTTTTGTTTCAGGGGGTTACCACTGTCATTACAGGAAATGACGGGGACAGTTTTTATCCAACAAAAGACTACCAAAAAATATATGCAGAACAAGGCATTGGAACTAATGTAGCTCAATTGGTGGGACACCATAAGATTTTAGAAGCTGTTATTGGCAAAAGCGATGTAAAACCTACACAAGCTCAGCTTACTAAAATGCAAGAATTGATGAAAAAAGAAATGGATGCTGGAGCTTTTGGTATGTCAACAGGTCTATATTATGCCCCTGGGAGCTACACCTCTACTGAAGAAGTAATTGCTCTAGCAAAAATTGTAGCTGCTAATGATGGTATTTACGATACTCATTTACGTGACGAAAGTTCTAATACCATAGGTCTTGTAGCTTCCGTTCATGAAGCTATAGAAATTGGTAGGCAAGCAAAATTACCCATTCATATTTCCCATATAAAATGTTTAGGTGTTGATGTTTGGCACCAAAGCGATTCTATAATTAAGATGGTTGAAGCAGCCCAAAAAGAAGGTATAGAAGTTACTGCAAATCAATATCCTTATGATGCATCTGCAACTAGTTTAAATGCCGCTGTGGCTCCTCGTTGGGCAGAAAGTGGGGGTAAGGATTCTTTGTTATACAGAGCAAAACAAGAGAAGTATAAAGGTCTCATTTTTAAAGAGACAGAACTAAATATTAAAAGACGGGGTGGACCAGATAAATTATTGATTGTTAAATGTGATAACAATCAATTTCTTGGAAAGACACTGATAGAAATTTCGGAAATACTAAATCTCCCACCCGAGGAAGCGGTTTATCCTATTTTGGAAACCGGTTATGTTCGTGTGGCTTCATTTAATATGAACACGTCAGATATTCACAATTTTATGAAACAAGATTGGGTGGTTACAGGTTCTGATGGAAACACGGGACATCCACGAAAATACGGCTCGTTTCCACGGAAGTATCATAAATATGTAAAACAAGATAGTGTGATTGATTTGGCAACTTTTATTAACGGAAGTAGCTCAAAAACAGCAGACATATTTAAAATCCAAAATAGAGGAAAACTGCAAGAAGGTTATTATGCTGATATCATCATATTCAACCCTGAAACTTTTAAAGATAAGGCCGATTATAAGGATGCTTTCCAATTGTCAGAAGGATTGAAATACAGCATCATAAACGGAAAACTATCTATTGAAAATGGTATTTCTTCCGGGGAATTAAACGGAAAAGTTTTAAAAAAATAAATGCTTATGAAACAGTTAAAGCTATCATTATTGCTATTCATATTGCTATGTGTAAGTTGCAAGAAAACACAAAATAAAAAAGAGGTTTCGCAAACAGTAACTCAAAAAAAAGATATAGTTTCTGCGATTCTTGAAGATACGAATAGCTTTTATCATATTGATTTCAAAAGTTACCCCAATGGAAATAAAAATTTACCAATAGGTGTTTTCGATTCAGGTACAGGTGGATTAACCGTTTTAAAAGCGATAGTTAATTATGATGAAAACAATAATGAAAATTATACAAAAGGAGGTGATGGCGAGATAGATTTTAATAAGGAATCCTTTATCTATTTAGGAGACCAAGCCAATATGCCTTACGGAAATTATTCTAAAGAAAACAAAGTGGATTTACTAAACGAGCATATTGTAAAAGATGCTCAGTTTTTATTGGGTAATAAGTATTATTCTGATGCTTTAGACGCTACAGTTAATACAGATAAGCAACCTGTAAAAGCCATCGTTATTGCCTGTAATACTGCCACAGCTTATGGTAAAGAATATATTGAAGAATTCTTAAAAAAAGCAAATTCAGATATAAAAGTGATAGGCGTTATTGATGCTGGTGTAAGAGGTGCTTTGGCTAGTCTGAATAAGGATGAAGATGCCATTGTTGGTGTATTAGCTACTGCAGGAACAGTCGCTTCAAAAGGGTATAGTAATACCTTATTAAAGTTTAAAGATGAATTAGGTTATACCGGAAATATAGAGGTGTTTTCACAAGGCGGTGTTGGTATTGCAGAAGCGGTAGATGAAGACCCAAATTATTTTGATAAAAACTTAAAAAAACCTCGTGGCGATTATAAAGGGCCAAGTTTAGATGGCGATGTAAAAATAGATAGAATGCTTTTTGATATCTACAATTTCGATTTTAAGAATAGCAAAATGCTTTGTGATACTGAAAAAACGGATGATTGTTCAATACTTCAAATTAACGATGCTAAGAATTATGTGCGCTATCATTTAGTGACTTTAATGGAGAAAATCCGTCAATCTAAAACCAATAATAAATTAAAGTCAATCATTTTGGGTTGCACGCATTACCCATATTTGACTGATGAGCTAGATGCTATTCTAAAAGAATTATATAGTTATAAAGACAATGATGGCAATTATTTGTATCGTGCTTTTATGGCAGAAAACATTCAACTTATAGATCCAGCAGTAGATACAGCAAAAGAGTTACACGCGTATTTAAAGAATGAAGCTTTATTTAATCCTACTGGAGACATTAAAGACAGTGAGTTTTATATTAGTGTTGCGAACAGAGATAATCAAAACAATACAATAGATGCAGATGGCCGTTTTCCTTATGATTATAAATACGGGCGACATGCTAATGAAATTCAGGAGTATGTAAAAGTTGTACCGTTTAGTAGAGATAATATCTCGTATGATATTTTAACGCGTTTTCAAGAACAAATTCCTTATGTATATCAATTAATGCAGAATTTTAATCACAAGAATGAAAAGACAAAACATTTATCTGATAAAAGCAAAATATAACCATATCGTCGATTTATGAATCAAATAAATTTAAATATTGTCTTTCTATTTTTAGTAGTAAATTATTTTCAAGTGGTAGAGATGATTTTTCTTCCTCAAAAGCCATCGATTACTCAAAACCAAACACTAATTAAACCGTTAAAGTTTAAGTAAAAAATATAACGATATGAAAAATTTATTACTACTATTTGTTCTATCTCTTTCCATTCCTTTATTTTCTCAATCTGAAACAGGGAATATTGAAACGTATTTAAATAATATTATTGATAATGCGCCTGGTAGTTCAGGAAACCAATATACAGCACCTAACAATTCGCAATTAAATGATTGGAATGCGATTATAGACTTTTTATTAGATCATAATTTAGCTAGTGCAAGAACCAAAGCAAATCAACTTAATTATCAAGTAACAGAATTTACAGATACATCTATTTCTCCTAATCAAATATTTTATGTGTTAGAAAAAGAAAGTACATCACCCAATTATTGGGGCACCTATGTGTTTAGTAAAACCCCAGTAAGAAATAATTTAATTATCCAGGCGCCACATATAAAGTATGATACAAATACAGGTAAGCAAGCTGTATATTGTTTTAAAAATACATTAGCAAGAGCTGTTTTTTTAAGCGGAACACATCGTTGTAATAGTACTAATTTTTCTTCATGCTCGGGTACTACAAGTGTTTGTAGTTCTAGTTCTCAATCTTATAAAACATCAGATATGGCACATAATGTAACTACTATGTTCCAAAAAACTACAGAAAATTTGTTTTCAAATATTTCAAACTCTGTTTTTATTCAATTGCATGGTTTTGGAAAAAGATCTTCAGACCCTTATGTTATATTGAGTAATGGCACTCGTAAAACACCAACAACAGATTATGCAGCATTAATAAAGGACGCACTTTTAAATGAAGATAGTTCGCTTACATTTCAATTAGCACATGTGAATACAAATTGGACACGTCTTATCGGGTTTACAAACTCACAAGGAAGATTAATAAACAATTCTCCTAATCATTGTTCAACCTCTGCAACCTCCCCAACAGGAAGGTTTGTTCATATAGAGCAAGAAAAAAGTAAGTTAAGAAACGATGCTAATGGGTGGCGTAAAATGAGTAATGCATTGTCCAGTATTTTTACTAGTACTTTAGGGCTAGAGGATAACAATGTACTTTCAAGTATATCTATTTCACCAAACCCAACTTCAGGATTAATTTTTATTAAAGCAAAAAAAATTAATCAAGTAGAGGTATATGATGTTTTTGGTAAAAGAATTAGGTTTATAAAATTGAAAGGTGAAAATAACCCTACAATTAACATAGGCGAAGAATCCTCAGGGATTTATTTTTTAAAAATCAAGGTAAATGAAAAATTCGCTTTTAAAAAAGTAATACGTTTCTAATAAAAAAAAATGAAAAAAATACAATTACACTGGAAAATTTTAATGGGAATGGTTTTAGGGATTCTTTTTGGTTTTATAATGAATTCTGTAGATGGGGGTAAAGGCTTTGTCACAGATTGGATTAAACCATTTGGAACTATTTTTATCAATCTATTAAAATTAATTGCGGTACCCTTAATTTTAGCTTCTTTAATTAAAGGAATTTCTGATTTAAAAGATATTTCAAAAATTAAAAAAATGGGATTAAGAACCATGATTATTTACATGATGACTACTTTGGTTGCCATTGTAATCGGTTTAGGAATCGTAAATGTAGTGAAGCCAGGAGCAGGAATGTCTGAAGATACTATTTACAAGATTAAGGCTAAATATGAAACTTCGTCTGGTGTTGTAGATAAATTAACCAAAGCATCTGCGCAAAATGAATCAGGTCCATTACAAGCTTTAGTGGATATTTTTCCTAGTAATATTTTTAATGCTTTAGGTGAAGCCAGTATGCTTCAAATTATCTTTTTTGCACTCTTTGTCGGTATATCTTTATTATTAATACCAGAAAAAAAAGCAAAACCTTTAATTGATTTCTTTGATTCCTTAAATGAAGTAGTGATGAAAATGGTAGACTTAATTATGCTTTTTGCTCCATATGCAGTTTTTGCACTACTTGCAAACGTAATTATAGCTTTTGATGATACAGAGATATTATTGAAACTTTTAGTTTATGCATTATGTGTTGTTGGAGGTCTATTATTAATGATTGGTTTTTATTTGTTATTAGTAAGTGTGTACACAAAAAAATCTCCTTTATGGTTTTTAAAACAAATAAGTCCAGCTCAATTATTAGCATTTTCTACCAGTTCGAGTGCAGCTACTTTACCAGTAACTATGGAAAGAGTTGAAGAACATTTAGGTGTAGATAAAGAAGTATCTGGATTTGTTTTACCGGTGGGTGCAACTATTAATATGGATGGAACAAGTTTATATCAAGCCATTGCAGCGGTATTTATTATGCAAGTAGTTTGGCCAGAAGGTTTAACGTTTTCTAATCAATTAATTATTGTAGCCACTGCCTTATTGGCTTCAATTGGTTCTGCCGCTGTACCAAGTGCAGGCATGGTAATGCTTGTAATTGTATTAGAATCAATCGGTTTTCCAGCTGAATTATTACCAATTGGTTTGGCATTGATATTTGCAGTAGACAGACCCTTAGATATGATGAGAACTACAGTTAATGTTACAGGAGATGCCACTGTTTCTATGATTATTGCAAAATCTTTAGGAAAATTGCATGATCCGAAACCCAAAGAATGGGATGATCATTATGATAAAGTGAAGAACGGGCGATAGAAGTTGACGCTCGTTTGAGAATGAGAAAGATTAAAAAATAGGCATTCTAAAAAACTATTCGTAATCGATTCGATTTTAAGTATTTTACCCGTAATTTCGGTTATTACACCAAATTAACCCTATAATACGCTAATAAATTGTTGCTATTTCGCTTATTTTTTATCAAAAAATAATTCAATTTATTGGGGCGGCATTATACAGTTAAATTGGTGTTAGTCATTTTTTTAGAAAGTTTACATCGCTACTAAATCGCCAGAAATGTCTTTAGATGGTAATTCTGATTTACCCATTAAGTACAAATCTACTTGACGCGCTGCTTCTCTTCCTTCTGAAATTGCCCAAACAATTAGAGATTGCCCTCTTCGCATATCGCCTGCAGTAAAGATATGTGGAATATTAGTTTGGTATTTACCGTATTCAGCTTTGTAATTAGAGCGGACATCTTTTTTAATACCTAATTTATCTGCTAATGTACTTTCTGGTCCTGTAAAACCTAAGGCTAACAATGCTAAATCACAAGGCCATGTTTTTTCTGTACCCGCAATTTCTATTAATTGAGGTCTTTCTCCAGGAACCATTTTCCACTCTACATTAACCGTTTTTAAGGCAATTAACTTGTTGTTTTCATCGGTTACAAATTCTTTGGTATTGATTAGCCAGTTGCGTTCAACCCCTTCTTTATGAGAAGAAGATGTTTTTAATTGTAATGGCCAAAAAGGCCAAGGTGTAGTTGGTGATCTGTGTCCAGGAGGTTTTGGCATGATCTCGAAGTTTACCACAGATTTTGCGCCATGTCTGTTAGAGGTACCGATACAATCTGAACCGGTATCTCCACCACCAATCACAATAACATCTTTATCGGTTGCCATAATTTGGTCTTTAACTTCTTTACCAAATAAGACTTTTGTTTGTTGTGTTAAAAAATCCATTGCTTGCACAACACCATCTGCATCTATACCAGGAGTTGGTAGGCTGCGTCTTTCTGTTGCACCACCACAAAGGACTACAGCATCAAAAGCTTTTAAATCTTTAACTTCGTAATTAACACCCACGTTAACGTTAGTTTTAAAGATGATACCTTCGGCTTTTAAAATAGCAATTCTACGATCTATAATCCCTTTTTCCATTTTGAAATTCGGAATTCCGTAGCGTAATAATCCACCTACTTCATCATCTCTTTCAAAAACGGTAACCGTATGACCCGCTCTGTTTAGTTGTTGTGCAGCAGCTAAACCAGCAGGACCAGAACCTATAATAGCAATGGTTTTACCTGTTCTTGTTTTTGGAGGTTGTGGTTTTATCCATCCTTCTTTAAACGCACGCTCTACAATATTTTTTTCTATGTTTTCTATAGATACTGGATCTTCGATAATCCCTAAGACACATGCTTGTTCACATGGAGCAGGGCATAGTCTACCTGTAAATTCTGGAAAGTTATTTGTAGAATGTAAAATCCACGAGGCTTTTTGCCATTCGCCCTGGTGTACCATATGATTAAAATCTGGAATTAGATTCCCTAATGGACAACCACTATGACAAAAAGGAATGCCACAATCCATACAACGCGAACCTTGTTTCGTAAGTTCTTTTTCAGATAATGGAACGGTAAATTCTTTATAATTTTGCACACGATCTTTAACAGATATGTACTTTTCATCTTGTCTTTCAAACTCTTTAAATCCTGTTACTTTTCCCATGACATTATGCTATTGTTAATTCTTCAAACATTGGTTCTTCTGTTGCCAAACGTTCTAAAGCGCGTTTGTATTCAGTTGGCATTACTTTTATAAAGTTGTTTAAACTGGTATCCCAATCAGCCAATAAGCTAGCGCCTTTTTTACTATTTGTATATAAAACGTGTTTTTCAATTGTTGCTTTTAAATCAGCTACATCTTCACCCTCTACTTTTTCAAATTCTATGGTTTCTGTATTGCATAAACCATTTACAAATTTGTTTTCTGGGTCGTATACAAAGGCAATACCACCACTCATACCTGCAGCAAAGTTTCTACCTGTTTTGCCTAAAACAATTACTTTACCACCGGTCATGTATTCACAACAATGATCTCCAACACCTTCTACAACTGCGGTTGCACCAGAATTACGAACTGCGAAACGCTCACCTGCAATTCCGTTAATGTATGCTTGCCCATTTACTGCACCAAATAAACAAACGTTACCAATGATAATGTTTTCATCTGCAATAAAATCTGCTGTTGCTGGTTTTTTTACAATAAGTTTTGCACCAGATAAGCCTTTACCTAAGTAGTCGTTTGTGTTACCTTCTAAGGTAAATGTTAATCCGAAAGCACCAAATGCACCAAAACTTTGCCCTGCAGAGCCTGTAAAATTGATATTTAAGGTGTCTTCAGGTAAGCCTAAATGACCGTAAATTTTAGAAATCTCATTACTTACAATAGCACCAACAGTTCTGTTTGTGTTTTTAATTGGATACGCAAGGTTCATTTTTTCCTTACGGTATAAGGCTCTATGCGAATCTTTTAAAATCGTAAAATCTAATACATCATCTAAATTATGCTCTTGTTTCTCGGTATTTTTAACCGTTAAACTTCTATACACAGTTGGTCTATGCAGAATACTAGATAGATCTAATCCTTTTGCTTTATAATGCTTAATGGCTTTGTTTGAGTTTATTTTATGCGTTTGTCCCACCATTTCAGCTAATGTTCTGAAACCTAATTGTGCCATTATTTGTCTTAATTCTTCAGCAACATAAAAGAAGAAGTTAATTACGTGTTCTGGTGTTCCTTTAAAGTTTTTACGCAATTCTTTGTCTTGCGTTGCAATACCTACAGGACAGGTGTTCAAATGACACTTTCGCATCATTATACAGCCAGAAGCTACTAAAGGAGCTGTTGCAAAACCAAATTCTTCTGCACCTAATAAGGCTGCAATGGCAACATCTCTTCCTGTTTTTAACTGACCATCACATTCTACAACAATTCTACTTCGTAAATTGTTTAATACTAATGTTTGTTGTGCTTCTGCTAAACCTAATTCCCAAGGTAAACCTGCGTGTTTTAGAGATGTTAAAGGTGATGCACCTGTACCACCATCATAACCAGAAATTAAAACAACATCTGCTTTTGCTTTGGCAACACCAGCAGCAATGGTTCCTACGCCCACTTCAGAAACTAATTTTACATTAATTCTTGCTTCACGATTTGCATTTTTTAAGTCGAAAATTAATTGTGCTAAATCTTCAATAGAATAAATATCATGATGTGGAGGAGGAGAAATTAATCCTACAAATGGTGTTGAGTTTCTTGCAGCAGCAATCCAAGGCAATACTTTATAGCCAGGTAATTGACCACCTTCGCCAGGTTTTGCACCTTGTGCCATTTTAATTTGAATTTCTCTGGCATTGGTTAAATAATGAGAAGTTACTCCAAATCTACCTGAAGCCACTTGCTTAATAGCAGAGTTTCTACTATCACCATTAATGTCTTTTTGGAAACGTTTTCTATCTTCGCCACCTTCACCAGAATTAGATTTCCCTCCAATTCTATTCATGGCAATGGCTAAATTTTCGTGTGCCTCTCTAGAGATTGATCCATAAGACATTGCACCCGTTTTAAAACGTTTTACAATCTCTGTCCAATCTTCTACTTCTTCTAAAGGAATAGGGTCTAAATTATCAAATTCAAACAATCCACGAATGGTCATTAAACTTTCTGCTTGCTCATTAATCGCTTTCGCATATACATCATAACTGGCTTGATCGCTTAAACGAACCGCCTGCTGTAATTTTGAAATGGTTGTTGGGTTGAATAAATGGCGTTCTCCATTTCTTCTCCATCTATAATCACCACCAATATTTAATCCTAAATTTTTATCAATTTGATTATCTGGATAGGCTTGTTTGTAGCGTTGATCGATTTCTTTTTCAATTTCATATAAACCAATACCTTCTATTCGAGAAGCTGTATATGGGAAATATTTTTCTACGAATTGCGAGTTGAATCCTACAATTTCGAAAATTTGAGAACCTCTGTACGAATGTAGTGTCGAGATTCCTATTTTGTTCATCACCTTTAAGATTCCTTTCCCAATAGCTTTGTTAAAATTATCGACTGCTTTTTGCTCGTCCATATCAGTAATGAAGCCTTCTTTTACTTGCATTCTGATAATTTCATTGACCATATATGGGTTAATGGCACTAGCGCCATAGCCAAATAAAGTTGCAAAATGATGGGGTTCGCGAGGTTCTGCAGATTCGATAATAATATCAAAATAAGAACGCTTACGCAATCTGTTTAATTGATGATTTACATAAGAACAAGCCAATAAAGCTGGGATAGGAGCAAACTCTTGATTTACACCTCTATCGGAAAGAATGATAATGTTGTTCTTTTTTTCTAACGCTTTTTCTATTTGGATGATGATATCATCTAAAGCATTTTCAAGACCATTTAAACCTTGTGCTTTTGGGTATAAAATTTCGATGGTTTCTGCCTTGAAACTTTCAATATCTATACTTCTAATTTTTTCTAAATCGGCATTTGATATGACAGGGTTTTGAATTCTTAATTTTCTACACTGTCTATCTGTGATGCTAAAAATATTTCTATCTTTTCCTAAATTTAAGCTGATATCTGTTACAATATTTTCACGAATTCCGTCTAAAGGCGGATTGGTAACTTGTGCAAATAATTGCTTAAAATAATTAGAAATTAATTGTGGTCTGTCTGATAAAACTGCCAAAGGTGTATCGATACCCATTGATCCTAAAGCTTCTTTACCAACCTGTGCCATTGGCGTTATTACTTCTTGAATATCTTCGAACGTATAATTGAATAAACGTTGCCTTGTTTTTATATCAATGGTTTCAATTGGGCAGGTTTCATTCGTATACGGTACATCTTTTAAATGCAAACGTGATTTATCTAGCCATTCTTGATACGGTCTTTCTGTAACAATTTTATCTTTAATTTCTTCATCGTCTATAATTCGACCTTTATTCATATCAACAAGAAACATTCTTCCTGGTTCTAATCTACCATGTTTTTTAACATCAGAAGGAGCTATATCAACCACACCAACTTCTGATGACATGATTAATTTTCCACTCTTGGTTAAGGTATATCTTGATGGTCTTAAACCATTTCTGTCTAATAAGGCACCAATATAATCGCCATCTGTAAAAGGTACAGAAGCAGGGCCGTCCCAAGGTTCCATAATACAACCATTGTACTCGTAAAACGCTTTGCGTTCTGGAGACATTGTTTGGTGTTTTTCCCAAGCTTCAGGAATCATCATCATCATAATTTCTGGTAATGAACGACCTGTGTGTGTTAAGAGTTCTACCACCATATCCATAGAAGCTGAATCTGATTTTCCTGGTAAAATGATTGGGAAAAGTTTTTCTATTTGTGGCCCAAATACTTCACTCTTCATAATTTCTTCTCGAACTCGCATTCTACTTACGTTACCACGCAACGTATTTATTTCTCCATTCTGACACATGTGTCTAAATGGTTGCGCTAGTTCCCAAGTTGGCATTGTATTGGTGGAAAAACGTTGATGTACTAAGGCCAAACGCGTAACTAAGTCAATTTCTTGTAAGTCTTTATAGTAAGGACCAATATCTTCTGGCATAATAATACCTTTGTAGATAATGGTTGTTATTGATAAACTTGGTACATAAAAATAATTGGCTTCCGAAATTTTAGAATTTCTAATTTCGTGTTCTGTGATTTTACGCGCTGCATATAATTTTGCTTTAAATGTGGCTTCGTCTACATCATCGGCCTTGCCAATAAAAAGTTGTTCTATATTTGGTTCTGAGGCTAAGGCAATTTCTCCTAATTGAGTAGAATCTACAGGTACTACTCTCCACCCTAATATAGAAAGCCCTTGGGCTTTTATCTCTTTTTCAAAAATAGATTTACAGAAATTGTATTGATTGGCAACTTTAGGAAGAAATACCATTCCCACTGCATATTCTCTTTGATTTGGAATAGGAAAGTCGCAAACACGTTTAAAATAATCGTGTGGAATATCAATCAGAAGGCCTGCGCCATCACCTGTTTTTCCATCTGCACTAACACCACCTCTATGTTCTAGTTTTACTAAAATTTCTAAAGCATCGTGTATGATTTGATTTGTCTTCTCTCCATTTAAATTACATATAAAACCAGCGCCACAATTTTCGTGTTCAAACTCTGGTAAATACAGTCCTTGTTTCTCCATAAAATATTCAATTATACTTACAAAGCTATGTATTTTGTTGAATATAATTTAGTTTTTGAACCTGTTTGATGTAATTTTTATGATGAAATTAAAATTTTGGTAGAAAAAGTTTATTAATGACAATTATACGTGATTTAATTAAGGAATTCATAAAAAGTAGAAAAACACCTTTAAGATTTAAACTTTAAAGGTGTTTTTAGTTATAAAAGTAAATTCCTAGTGTTCGTTTAATCTAAAGTTAGGGTATGCATCCATACCGTGTTCATGTGCATCTAAACCTTCTAATTCTTCTTTTTCACTTACTCGAATACCAATGGTTTTCTTTAAGGTAAAAATTATTAAGAACGATGTTATTAAACAAAAAACAGCATAACAAGCTACCCCTGTTAATTGTATTAAAAATGTGTGTTCTGGGTTTGTTGAAAATATGCCTACTGCTAAAGTACCCCAAATACCACAGATTAAGTGAACTGCTATTGCACCTACTGGATCGTCTAATTTAATGGCATCTATAAAAGCTACTGCAAATACAATTAATGCACCTGCAATTCCGCCAATAACAATAGCACTCTCAGGCGTCATGACATCTGCACCTGCAGTAATACCTACTAATCCTCCTAAAATACCATTTAAAAACATTGTTAAATCTAAGTTTTTGTATTTTAAGAAAGAAACTAAAGCAGCAACAACTCCACCAGCAGCAGCCGCTAAACATGTTGTGACTAAAGTTAACGAAGTTAGTTCTGGATCTGCAGAAAGTACAGATCCTCCATTAAAACCAAACCAACCTAACCATAAGATTAATACACCTACAGTGGCTAAAGGAATGCTATGGCCTGGAATTGCCTGAGGTTTTCCGTCCTTAAATTTTCCAATTCGTGCACCTAATAAATACACAGCTACCAATGCTGCCCATCCACCAACTGAATGTACTAATGTAGAGCCTGCAAAGTCATAGAACCCCATTTGATCTAAAAACCCGCCTCCCCATTTCCAAGAACCTGCTATTGGGTACACCAGGCCTACATAAATGATTGTAAAAATCATAAATGCGCCAATTTTCATCCTTTCAGCAACAGCTCCAGAAACGATAGTTGCAGCAGTTGCTGCAAACATACCTTGAAATAAAAAGTCGGTCCACCAAGTATAGCCACCATCTGCGTATTCTGGAGTCATTCCGTTTTCTGGAGGAGTAATACCAAAACCAGCAAAATCGAAAAAGCCAGCTGCGCCTTCTTCAAATCCAGGGTACATTAAGTTAAACCCTACTATATAATAGAGGAGTAAGCCAATAGTAATAATAAAAATATTTTTGAATAAAATATTAATGGTGTTTTTTTGTCTTGTTAGCCCAATTTCTAAAAATGCAAAACCAGTATGCATAAAAAAGACTAAGGCAGTACAGATCATCATCCATACATTATTTATTGTAAGTAATTCCATTTTATTTTATTTTGATATTTTCTTTAAAGTTTCACCTCCTTTTTCTCCCGTTCTTATTCTATAAGCTTCTGTAATGTCTGATACAAAGATTTTACCATCTCCCACCTCTCCAGTTGCTGCAGATTTTAATAAAGCATCTATAGTGATTTGTTCAAAATCATCATTAACCACTATAGATAGGTATCTTCTTTGAATATCGCTAGTGCTATAACTTACACCTCTATAAACATGCGCTTCTTTTTCGTTACCAAGTCCAGTAACATCCCAATACGAAAAGAAGTTCACACCTACTTCGTGTAATGCTTCTTTTACAGTTCTAAATTTAGATTTTCTAATAATTGCTTCTATTTTTTTCATATAAAAAATTAGTTAGTATGTGTTTAAAGTGCTGCAAAATATAAAAAAATATATATGGCGTCTGTTTGGCAAATTCCATTATTTATTTTTTTAAACGCTTATTATTATATTTCTATAAAAAATGAACATCAATTTTATAGAAAGCAAAAAACACACAGTGTAAACTGTGTGTTCTTTAAATTTTTAATAAAAATTAAATAATGTCTTATTTATCTTCATCAAATTCTCTAACTCTTTTTCCTGGATAAGCAATTGACCCATGTTCTGAGATATCTAAACCTTCTATTTCTACTTCTTTAGTTACACGTAATCCCATAGTAGCTTTTAAAATACCTAATACTATAAAAGATAAAGCAACAGACCATGCAGCATACGCTAAAACTCCAATAGCTTGTGAGCCTAATTGAGAAGCACCACCACCATTGAATAAACCAATTGCAGTATCGCCATCTACACCCCAAAGACCAATTACTAAAGTACCCCAAGCACCAGCAACACCGTGTACAGAAGCTGCACCAATTGCGTCGTCAATTTTTAATTTCTTTTCGATAAACTCAATAGAGAATACTACTAAGATACCACCAATTAAACCAGCTAATACAGCACCACCAGCAGTCATGTTACCACAACCAGCAGTAATACTAACTAAACCAGCTAAAGCACCATTTAAAGTTTGTCCTAAGTTTGGTTTACCATACCAGATCCAAGTTGTAATTAATGCACCTAAACCACCAGCTGCAGCAGCCAAGTTTGTGATTAAAACTACAGTAGAGGCAGCAGTAGCGTCATCGCCACCCCAAGCTAATTGAGAACCACCGTTAAAACCGAACCAACCTAACCAAAGGATAAATACCCCTAAAGTTGCTAAAATTTGGTTGTGACCAGGTATTGGTAATACTTTACCGTCCACAAATTTTCCAATTCTAGGACCTACCATAAATGCAGCTACTAAAGCAGCCCATCCACCTACAGAGTGTACAATTGAAGAACCAGCAAAGTCAATGAAACCTAATTCAGTTAACCAACCAGAACCTTGCCATTGCCATCCACCAGAGATTGGGTAAATAATTGCAGTCATCACAATTGAGAAAATGATGTATGTTGAATACTTTGTTCTACCTGCTATTGCTCCAGATACAATTGTAGCAGCAGTCGCAGCAAACATGGTTTGGAAGAATAAATCTGCTCCTTCACCTTGGAATAAACCACTCCAGAAGAACCATCCGTTAGAAGTATCTCCATACATTAAAGAGTACCCAACTAACCAGAACGTTAGTGAACCTACACAAATGTCTAGCAAGTTTTTCATTGCAATGTTTACGGCATTTTTAGATCTTGTCATACCAGATTCTACTAATGTAAATCCAGCTTGCATGAAGAATACTAAGATACCAGATAATAGCATCCAAAGCATTCCCATATCTCCAGTTACTTGCTCTAAAACTTGAGCAGCTTCAGTAGCAGGAGCTTCTTGAAATAATGTTAAAAATAAACTCATATTATATAATTTTAGTTAGTAATAGTTTTTTGCTTTTCTTTTTCTTAGAAAGAGTAGATAGCTGCAATTGTAAATGCTGATAAATTATCAGAAGGCATACCATCGCTGTTTATGTAAGGCATAGTGTCAGACCAAGAATCTAATCTGAATTCAGGCTTAATAATTAAGTTATCTACAGTGTAGCTTCCAGTAAGCGTTAAAGCAAATACACTTTCTTCATCTGGATTTGCGTCACCATGTAAAGCGAAAATTTCACTTCTTAAACCGATAGAAAAAACGTCTGAAGTAGCTAACTGTGGGTATAATGCAGCACCATAAAAACCTGAACCATCATTATCATTATAAGCAGCGTTAATACCTAAGAAAAAAGAATCAGATAAGTCAAAACCACCTGTATAATCGATTTCAAAACCTAAACCATCGTTGTTTCCACTGTCATAGTATAAGTTTAAATATTGACCACTTACCCCTAACTGAGCTCCAAATCCGTACTCACCAGTCATTGATACGTCATTAGTATCCCAAGGATTTGTAATAGCTAACATTAAGCTTACATCATCAGATAAACTAAAGTCAGCTTTTAAACCCATATGAGAAAAAGGTCCACTAGAGAATAAGTAAGAAGTACTGTAGTTAAAGTTTGCAGCGGGTGCAATAACTTCATATCCTAAAAATGTATTCCATCTACCAAATGTTAATGTAGTTTTGTCAGAAACATTCCAATAAACATAAGCCTGATTTACGATACCGTCCACTATATCTGTGTTAAAAGTAGCACCTGCACCTCTTGGTCCTGTAACTAAATCAACTACCACACCAGCTTTTTCTCCTTCGTAACTGGCAATAATGTTAGCCATACCTAATGCAAAACCAGATTGACCTGCAAAAGCGGTACCAAATGATACACCAGCATTGTCAGGAGCAGATAAATAGGTCTGATAGTAAGCATCTACGCTACCTGAAATGGATAATGTTGGTTTTTCTTCTTGAGCATTTACTAACAAGCTACTTGCTAATAATAATGTAAAAATAACTTTTTTCATAATTAATGTTCGTTTTAGTTTATATTGATTTTTATTATTTGAACGTGTCAAATGTATATATTTAATTCTAACTAACA
>P_2C_Liq_3_UnCtyDRAFT_100124_pt1 | contig 22230 bp, 32 predicted proteins | sample Pon2CUnioCityCA_3_FD_9720 | JGI IMG/M metagenome (IMG submission 9720)
CACCAGCTGCTTGGAAATACGCAGCTGACGACCATGGCAATATTAATTCAAACTATGGCCATCTTGTAGACTCACCAAAATTTTACAACCAGTATTACAACGCGATTGATGAGTTGATAGCAAACCCAGATAGTCGTCGTGCTCAAATGATTTACAATCGTCCATCTATTTGGGTTGAGTTTAACGAAGGTGGTAAATCAGATTTTATTTGTACTAATGCTCAAACGTTCTATATTCGAGATAACAAACTTCATATGGTATCGCAAATGCGTTCTAATGATGTAGTCTTTGGCTACAAAAATGATTATGCTTGGGCACAGCATCTTATGGATCGAGCCATTGATAATCTAAATGAAGAAGGCTATGAACTTACAAAGGGCGATCTTACGTGGCAGGTAATGAATCTTCACGTATATGAACGCCACTTCCATTTGGTAGATAATGATGGCTGATTATGAATTTTATGAAGAATTTGTTCGGCGCAAAACCAAGTTAGAAGACGCCAAACTTCTTAAATGGGATTTGCGTTTTATGGATATTGCCAGAGCTGTTGCAACTTGGAGCAAAGATCCATCTAGCCAAATTGGCGCAGTTGCGGTGAACGACGAACGTCGCATTTTGGCAACAGGTTATAATGGCTTTCCAAAGGGCATTGAAGACACACCCGAACGCCTCGAAGATCGTAGCCAAAAATATGCGCTTATTATTCACGCTGAAATGAACGCTTTAATGAACGCGCTTTATAGTGGTGTAACTCTTAAAGGTTCTACACTGTATGTTTATGGGTTGCCAATCTGCCCATCGTGTTCAAAATGCGTTATCCAAGCCGGTATTAAGCGCGTAGTTATTCCAACACCTAACACGGATAAAGGTAATTGGCAAGAGATCTGGGAAACTCAGTCTTTGCCAATGTTTAAAGAAGCTGGTGTTATTGTAAATTATATTGAAGAAATTTAACTTTTTTAAAATCCGCATATAAAAATATGCTAAATATATGTGTAGTTAATAACAGAGAGGAGTATCCATAATGGAACATCTTATTATACCTACGCTAGGTCGTCTTGATCGTCAGCGTACTTACAACAACCTTCCACAAAAATGGAAAGATAAAACACAATTCGTAGTTCAAGATCATGAATACGACGCAATGAACGAGCGTTATCCAAACAAAGTTCTTCGACTTCCAAAAGAAATTAAAAAGCTATCACCTACTCGGCAATGGATTTGGGATGAGTTTTACGGTACTCGGCACATGGTACTTGATGATGATTTCGATCATTTTAAATATAAAGCTCCTGCAAAACCAGAAGATAACGTTACCACTAAATGGGTATCGCATAACATGACGGACGAAGAATTTGACGACGCATTCGGGTTGTTTAATAAATGGTCTGATGAAGGTTTTTATCACGGCGGATTTTCTACATCGTGGACTGTTCCTGATCCCCGTCAATGGCCTGAGCAACAAAACGTTCGTATCGCAACAAACTGCTATTTTGATTCTGCAAATTTGCCGCGCAATATTATCTGGGATCGCCTTGAAACATCTCAAGACTTTGATGTTAATCTCCAGCTTTTAACACAAGGTTATCCAAACCGTCTTACGTCAAAGTATCGCGTTTCTGTTGGTGGTACTAATATTAAAGGTGGGTGTTCCACATATCGTACCGCTGAAACAATGAGCCGAGTTCACACACAACTCGCAGAGCTGTATCCGGACTTTGTAAATCTTAAAACAAAAATTCCAAAAAGTGGTCCGCTGCAAGGTCAAGAAATTATTGCATGTCATATTATGTGGACTAGGGCTTATGAAGAATCAAAACGTAAGCGAGAAATGGCTACTGTAGAGGACTTCTTTTCATGAAAGTAATGGTAACAGGAGCAGCTGGCTTTATCGGTTTTCATACATCAAAACGACTATTAGAGCTTGGTTATGATGTTTGTGGATTGGATAGTTATAATGATTATTATGATCCAGATCTAAAATATGCGCGCGCAAATGACCTACCTTTTAAAGTAGAACACGTTGATTTGCGACTTGATAAAGAGGTAGATGCTTTTGTTTCAAATCATAAACCTGACGCGGTCATTCACTTGGCTGCGTACGCAGGTGTAAGAACATCCCTAGAATTTCCTCATTTGTACATGGATAATAATATTAATGGTACACAGAACTTAATTGATTCTTGTGAGCGTTATGGTACTAACATTGCTTTGTACGCATCTACATCAAGTGTTATGTCAGGTCAGCCCGTACCATTTAAAGAAACAAACCCAGGCCCAGCTAAACATCCCTATGCAATGACAAAAATTGCTAATGAATCTCAATTTAATTACTCAAAAATTTCAACAACCATTGGTTTGCGATTCTTTACTGTATATGGACCTTGGGGTCGTCCTGACATGGCATTGTTTGATTTTACTAAAAAAATAGTTGCTGGTAAACCTATCGATATCTATAATCATGGAAAAATGACGCGAGACTTTACTTACGTCGATGATATTGTAGAAGGAATTACTATTCTTTTGAGTCAATGTATAAATAACCCTGTACTTCCACAAAAAGATGTATATAATATTGGATATGGTGAACGTGTTAAACTCGTAGATTTTGTAGATCACATTGAAAAAAATCTAGGAAGAAAGGCTATTCGTAACTACACTGAAATGCATCCAGCAGATGCCGTAGATACATGGTCTGATACAACCAAACTGAAAGCGCTAGGATATAATCCAACAACATCTGTTGAAGACGGAGTTGCAGAGTTTGTATCTTGGTATAAAAATTATTATGGAGTTAATTGATGAAAAATATGCTAATTGTAGGACATGGGTTTGTAGGTAAAGCTGTAGATTACGCCTTTAACAGTGATATGGTAAATAAGTATATTGTCGATCCTAAAATTGGTACTTCCATTGAAGATTCGGAATGCGTTAATGCAGATGTAGCATTTGTATGCTTACCAACACCAATGGGTAAGAATGGTGAAATTGATAGTTCAATTTTGGTCGACGTTGTAAACTATTTAAAAGCAAATACTTCTTCACTTATTATTGTAAAATCTACAGTTACACCCGATATCATTTCTAAGCTAGGAGGAGGGGATCTCGGACACCGTGTTGTGTATAATCCAGAGTTTCTTCGTGAAGCNACAGCTGTTGCGGATATCATTACTCCTTCAATGCATATTTTTGGTGGTACAAGGGAATATACTGAAAGAGCAGAACAATTTTTTAACGACTATAGTTTGTGTAAATCAGCTCCTGTATACCATATGTCCATGAAAGATGCAAGTTTTGTAAAATACGGAATTAATTCGTTTCTTGCTTCAAAGGTGCTTTGGTTTAATCAGTTTTACGATGTAATTAAAGCTAACGGTGGAAACTATGGACAAATTGCTCGCGCAATTGCAACAGACGAGCGTATTGGCTATAGCCACATTATGGTTCCAGGTCCCGATGGTAAACGCGGATTTGGTGGTGCATGTTTCCCAAAAGACACTTCAGCACTTTTAGATTTTGCTAAAGACTTTAGCATTCTCGAAGAAGTAATTAAACAAAATAACGAATATCGTAAAAAATATGAAAAAGACGATAGAGAAAAAGAACAAAACATTAGTTATGAATAAGGGGACATAATGTATTCACACGCAAGTATAGTACCGCTTATTGGAGGTGAAAGTATTGGAGCTACAAGAGCTCACGGACAAAAGCCAGATTACTTTCTTTCATATAAAGCATTTGAATCAAACGATTCTCACATTAGAAACTACTACAAGGACGTACCATATTATGTTCTAGATGAGGGTGGAAAGGCTCCACATAAGGTTGATGTGATCCACACTGTTTGTCCATGTGCAGGTCTAAGCACCTTATCTGCAGGGTTTGGTGACGATAACGAAAACAATAAATGGATGATTGAAACTGCGAATTATGTCCTGGGCGATCTGCAACCAAAAGTATTTTGGGGAGAGAATGCACCAGGTTTTGCAGGTAAGATTGGCAATACTGTTAGAAACCAGTTAAAGCAAATTGGTAAAGATAACGGCTATACTATGTCAGTTTATAGAACAAAAAGTCTTCTACACGGGCTGCCTCAGGTAAGAGAGCGGTCGTTTTATTTCTTTTGGAAAGATACTAAAGTGCCAGTCATGAATTGGTACGAACGACCATATACACCTATTGAAGATCTAATTAAAAGCGTAAAATCAAACTTTCAAACAGAACCAATTAACAATAAAAAACCAACAGACAACCCGTACTATAAGTATCTTTTAGAAGAGATTAAAGGCGGAATGTCTCATAAAGAATTTGCCGAGCACGTAGATCCTGAGTCTGTTCGTAACTCTACCGTTTTAACGCACATTGAACGCGAAAAAAACTATATGGAAGTTGCAGAATGGATGAAAGAAAAAGGCTACGAACGCGAGGTAGAAAAATGTAAATATCGTTATGAAAAGCTAAAGAATGGTGGGCAAATTATGAGACGCACTACTATCGTTCCTCGTAACTATATTGGCGCTTTTGTTGGTCACTATCCTAGTAGTCTTGCGCACCCTGTAGAAGATCGCTATATTAACTACCGCGAAGCTATGAGCATTATGGGCTTACCTGAAGATTTTGAATTACTTAACCCTAAGAAGAATACTAATCACATCTGCCAAAACGTACCAGTGCAGACCGCCACGGATATGGCAACAGAAGTTGTAGCTTATCTTAACGGCGAAAGAAAAATGGTTGACACAGACTATATGTTGCAATATAATCATACCAAGAAACTAGATTATGTAGAAAAAACCGATACTTTGGAGGCTTTCTTGTGAAAACTGATTTTATCTTTGACTTTGAAACTATGGGAAAGTGTGCTCGCAAAGTACCCGCGATTGACTGTGCATATACTACATTCGTTTGGGAAAGATTTATTGAAGAACCATACACTTTCGAAGAACTTGTTGGCAATGTTCAAAAAGTTAAACTAGACATTAAACAACAAGTATCTGACCACGGGTTTTCTTACACCAACGACGATTTACAATGGTGGATGAGTCAGCCTACAAATGTTAGAAAAAACATTGTTCCTCGCGATAATGATTACTCAGCTTCAAAATTTATTAGACATCTTATTGAGTATCTTCGCTCCCAAGAAAAAATCAGCCATTGGTGGAGCCGAGGGAACAGTTTTGATCCTGTTGTTTTAGACCATTTGGCTGATACTGACGATAAAGTTGAGCTTCTTAATCAATACATTCCGTTTTGGAAAGTACGAGATGTACGTACTTGGATTGACGCTAAGCTTAATTTCCCATCTAAAAACGGGTTTGTACCAATTGCTGATGCAAACCACTGGGAACAAATTTTTAACTTGCACGACAGTGCACATGACGTTGCGGCGGATATCTTACGACTACAAACAATTCATCGCGCAGAGAATGATATGGAGCAACTATAATGAATTTACAAATCTCAATCGATGAGCTGCGAAAGCATAAGATCTTTATTGGTACACCAATGTACGGTGGTAACTGTTCAGGGTCATACACTAAATCTTGTACGGATCTGGCGCTTATTTGTGCTGCAAACGGAATTGAAGTTAAATTCTATTACCTGTTTAACGAAAGTCTAATTCAACGCGCTCGTAACTACGTAGTAGATGAATTTATGCGTTCTGATTGTACTCATCTTGTATTCATTGATTCTGATATTGCTTTTGACCCACGAGATGTTCTTGGTATGATGGCAGTTGCGGTTTCAGATACAAGCAAATACGATGTGGTATGTGGCCCTTATCCTAAGAAAACAATTGCTTGGGAAAAAGTAAAGGTTGCTGTAGAAAAAGGTAAAGCAGAAGAAACACCATTTGCTTTAGATCAATATACAGCTGATTACGTGTTTAATCCGGTAAATAAACTAGCACAGTTTAACTTAGGTGAGCCTTTAGAAATTGGTGAAGGTGGAACTGGATTTATGTGCATTCCGCGCCAGACATTGGAAAAATATAAAGAAGCTTATCCTGAATATAGCTATAAGCCTGATCATGTACGCACAGCAAACTTCGATGGCACAAACGAAATCATGGCATACTTTGACTGCATCATTGATCCTAAAACAAAGCGCTATTTAAGCGAGGATTATTTCTTTTGCCAAAAAGTTCGCGAGGCAGGTATGCGTGTTTGGATGTGTCCATGGATGAGAATTAATCATATCGGGACATACATATTTAAAGGTAATATGGCCGCAATTGGATCTCTCGGTGTAGCAGCTACAGCCGATAAAACTTCTTCAACAAAACACTACAAAAAGAGTAAAACGTAGTTGACAGATGCACGAAACTATGATAATATTTAACAATACCACAATAGGAGACTATACATTATGAAATTTTCTGAAAGCACTCTTACTATTCTTAAGAGTTTCTCTACGATTAACAAATCTATTCTACTCAAAGAGGGTAATACTCTCAAAACTATTACTCCAGAAAAGACATTGGTCGCAAAGGCAACAATCCAAGACCAAATTCCATCACAGGCATGCATCTATGATCTTTCACGTTTTTTGTCAATTCTTGGCCTTTACAAAGATCCAGACGTCGAGTTTCATGATAAATACTTCACAATCGCCGAAGGCAAACAGCGCACAAAGTATGCATTTGCAGATATTTCTATGATTCACGCAGCACCCGAAAAAGATATTGATCTTCCCACAAAGGACGTTATTGTTGATGTTGCATGGGACGATATGCAATCAGTAATTAAAGCTGCGGGTGTTCTTCAATTTAACGAGGTTGCATTCGTCGGTACAGAAGGTAAAGTATATCTTAAAGCAATTAACAGCTCTGATAGTGGTGCTGATGATTATGGCGTTGAGATTGGTGAAACACAAGATGAATTTAAGGTTATCATCAAAACAGATAATCTTAAGCTCTTACCTCAGGACTATCACGTTACTCTTTGCGCAAAGGGTATCTCTGAGTTTAAGGGCGAAACCGCTACATATTACGTAGCAATTGATACTAAGTCGACTTATCAGAAAGGATAAATTATGAGCGAACAAGAACAACAAGAACCGGTAAATCTGTCTCTGCAAGATATTGCAACAGTGGTTCAAATGATTGACGTAGTCAGTCGCCGAGGTGGTATTGCGGGTAATGAACTCGCTGGCATTGGCCTTTTGCGAAACAAATTTGAGATGTTTCTACAGCAAAACGCACCACAAGGCGAAACACCGCAAGGTAATCTACCAGAGGCACCGGCTGCTGTACCAGAGGACGCTCCTTTGGCTGACAAAGTACAGTGATACTAAACGACGCGGGCTCTCGTTATAAACCCGCACTTTATTTTTATATTATGAAAACGGTGATTATATGTCTATTGATGCAAAAACAAACGAAGTGTTGTGGGTTGAGAAGTATCGCCCACAACGTATTAATGATACTATCCTACCTGAAAAAACCAAAGCAATGTTTAAAAAGTTTGTCGCTGATGATAGCGTACCAAACTTATTGTTGTCTGGTGGTCCAGGTGTAGGCAAGACAACTATCGCAAAAGCCATGCTTGAAGAAATGGGTTGCGACTATATTGTAAAGAATGGTTCATTGAACGTAAACATTGATACTCTTCGCTATGATATCTCAACATATGCCTCGGCTGTATCCCTTAGCGGTGGTCGCAAATATGTAATCTTTGACGAAGCAGATTATCTCAATGCTGCTAATGTTCAACCAGCTCTTCGTAACTTCATCGAAGAATATTCTTCTAATTGTGGTTTTATCTTTACCTGTAACTTTAAAAATCGTATTATTGCGCCTCTACGCTCTCGCTTGAGCGAAGTTGACTTTACCATTGAAACCAATGATCGTCCTGCAATGGCTGCACAATTCTATAAACGTGTATTATCTATTCTTGAAAATGAAGAAGTCGAGCATGATAAGAAAGTTGTTGCTAAAGTTATTGAGCGCCACTTCCCTGATTTTCGCCGTGTACTAACCGAGCTACAATCGTATGCCGCGTCTGGTAAAATTGACGAAGGTATCTTTATTAATCTAAAACAAGAGTCTATGGATGAGCTGTTTAAACTGCTCAAAGCAAAGGACTTTACTAACATGCGCAAATGGGTTGCTAAAAACTCAGATCAAGATATGAATGAAATGTTCCGTCGTATCTATGACATGGCGTCAGATAAAGTTGAGATGCGTTCATTGCCAGGCTTTGTAGTTACACTGGCGGATTATATGTACAAGGCTAACTTTGTAGCAGACCTTGAAGTTAACATGGTGGCGTTTCTTACTGAAGTCATGATTGAGGCAGAGTACAAATGAATGAGTGGATTAAAAAAATAGTTAGTGTACACACTTGCTTTAATTGTGAGAAACACATTACTAAAAAAGAAATTTATAGTGTAGATATCGACACTGTAGATGGACCACTAAATCTTAAACTTTGCCCAGACTGTTCAGGTGATTTTGATGATATGCTTAAAGAATTGGAAACGAATTTAGAACTTCAGAAAGGCACGTTAGGAGACTCTGATTATGAGTAAAGATTATAGTCCGTTTGACTTTATGAACGCAGTTTCGTTTACTAAAGAAGATTTAATTTCCAACTCAGAAAATCCAGAAATGACCGAAAAGGAATATGTTCCTTATATGGTTAACCGCGGATTTGCCAACTTTGAGGATACTATTCTTCACGCAAACGAATTAAATATGCGAGCTAACCTTCCACACAAAGCTCAGTTTGATTATTACAGAACAGCATTGCGTAAACGTAAACGTTTCTCTAAATGGCCAAAAGCCGATAAGAGTAAAGACCTTGATGCAATCCAGGAAGTATACCAATGCAATAGAACCATTGCTAAGCTTTATCTTAAAGCATTGAGTAAAGAAGATATGAAAGTAGTTCATGACAAGCTGTCTACAGGCGGCGCATCTAAGTAAATATTATAATCTAATAAATAACCTTAACGACCATTAGTGGGGTTGTACAGTAGATAATAATAATAAAAAAGAAGGTGCTGTGGTTATGAACTCAGAAGATATTTTTAAAGGCGTAGGAATAGAAATTAATCTTCCTACTCCGGATAGTTTCTTAAAGGTAAAAGAAACTCTTACTCGCATTGGTATCTCTTCTCGTAAAGAAAAGAAACTATATCAAACTTGCCACATTTTACATAAACAAGGCAAATACTCTATTCTTCATTTTAAAGAATTGTTTATCCTTGATGGCAAAAACGATACATTTGTAGAAGAAGATGAAGCTAGAAGAAACACCATTGTTAACTTGCTAGAAGAATGGGATTTGGTTTCTATTGTAAACCCTGAAAAAGCACAAGAACCTATTGCTCAATTAAACCAAATTAAAATCATCTCTCACAAAGAAAAATCTAATTGGACACTAGAAGCAAAATATAATATTGGAAAGAAGTGAAATGAAAATTTATAGAATGAATGAAAACGCCGAATTGCCTACGTATGCTACTGATGGCTCAGCTTGTTTTGATATTAAAGCTTGCTTTAAACATGGTGATAGATTAAAATCTTTTAATAATTGGAATAAAGAACAAGCTATTGCCGTTAAAGGTGTTGGCACGGTAAGGGACGCGTTTCAATTGCCACCAGGTATGAGAGTGCTAATTCCTACAGGACTGATTTTTGATATTCCTGAAAAACATGTATTAAAAACATTTGTTAGATCTAGTGTTGCTTTAAAAAAAGGATGCGTATTAGCAAATGGTACAGGAATTATTGACTCAGATTATGTAGAAGAAACATTCATCATTTTAATTAATCAAACAGACTCTTTGGTTACAATTACTAACGGTGAACGTCTTGCTCAAGGTGTAATTGAAAAAACACTACATACTAAAATTAGTGAAACCAAAACAAAACCAGAATCTACTACACGCGATGGAGGCCTTGGTAGTACTGGAGAATAGGAAATTGTAATGAAATACCTAATACCACTTTTACTACTAACGGCTACGCCACTCGCTGCCCAAGACGAACAAGTTGCTACCTACGTTTCTTCGCAGCATTGTACTTCGTACGATAGTATTGTTGAAGAAGCCGCTGGCGCGTTTGGTGAAAAAATTCTATTTCACGGAAACGTAATCCAACAACATATAAGCGGCCAATACACTACTTCACCTATGATCTTTTCCGTTAATCAAGAATCAGGTACTTGGACACTCATTTCAGTGTTTGCCGACAACTGGGCGTGCCAAGTTGCAGGTGGTATTGAGTTTACGCCAGGAAGCAAAATAGATTAAAACTAAAAAAACTTACAATACGGTTGACATTTTACAAAAATGAATTATATATAGTATGTGAACGCCTCATAGGGTTCATCTAACAATCTTGCTTTTAAAAGGAGATAGCAAAATGAATACACGTAGAATTAACACATCAATGTTAAATGATCCATTTTTTATTGGATTCGACAATATGGCTAATAAACTGTCTTCGGCAGTTCAAAACCAAACAAACTACCCACCTTATAACATTATTAAAACCGACGAAAATAGCTATACGCTAGAATTGGCTGTAGCTGGTTTTAAAAGAGAAGATCTAGAAATTACTCTAGAAGATGGTAGTCTTAAAATTACCGGCAATCAAACCCAAGATGAAGATTCAACATATATTCATAAAGGAATTTCGACAAGAAATTTTGTCAGAACTTTCACTCTAATGGATACTATTGTAGTAAACGGAGCTGATCTAAACGACGGCATCCTAAATATTAATCTAGAAAATGTAATTCCAGAAGAAAAGAAACCACGTACGATTGAAATTAATCGCACCGAGCCTGAACTTCTGAACGGTTAACCTCGTAATAGGTTCGCGCGGGGCCACGGTTAGCCCCGCTTTTTTGGTTGACATTGCGCATAAACTATGTTATATTGAACTATAATAACACACACAGGAAAAATATTATGAATACTACACCAAATCCCATCGGTTGGGTAACAACTGTTAAAACAATTACTAATATTCCACGCGAAATGTGGGACACTGTAATGACAATTGAAAAATCACCATTACGCAATTTAGATCCAATGGTAGCACATATGGTGTTTCAATGCTTGTTCTTTATCTGGAGTGGCTTATTTGCAGTAATGGTAGGCAGTTATGTAGTTTTTGGAATTAGTGCTATTTCGCACATGGCGCTTATCACTGGCATTACACTTACCGCAGTAACATTCCGCCAAGCAGAAAATAATCCAGAGTCTATTAACAAACTTGTTAAATCTGGTAAAAAATATAATGGACGAGCAGCAGATGGAGAACACGTATAATGGGTAAGCATATTAAAACTCAATTGGACTATGATATGATTGAAAAACTCGCGCAAGAAGTATTCCGTCTGGATCCAACTAACGTTGTACTACAGAAATTTGCAAATATGGATAACTTTGAAGGTAAGGAGCTACGCAAATGTTTAAAGGATTAACACTATCGTTTTTTATCATACTATTGTCGCTTACAGTAGTACCACTAGGTATTNCCTTTGCGATGCTAGGACCTGACGATTATGCACGACAGTGCAAAATGACACCTATAATGCCTTGCTTTGGATTGGAAGAATAAAGTGAGAAAACTAGAAGGTGTTAGTGACAGAGTTGCCTATTTTTTAACTATGACATTTAGATGGTTTGCAGATACTTTTTTTGCAAAGCGATATGGACATAGAGCAGTAGTACTTGAAACTGTTGCAGGCGTTCCAGGAATGGTAGCCGGTATGTGGAACCATTTAAGATCTTTACGTAAAATGCAACCTGATGATAGAGGTTGGATTAAAACATTGTTAGATGAAGCTGAAAATGAACGCATGCATCTAATGATTTTTATTGAAATTGCTAAACCAAATTGGTTTGAAAGAGCAATTATTCTATTAGCTCAATTTGTATTTTGGCACTTTTATTTTATTCTTTATGTATTTTTTCCAAAGATTGCACACCGTATGGTTGGTTACTTTGAAGATCAAGCTGTAATTAGTTATACGCAATACTTAGAAGAAATTGATGCGGGCAGAATTGAGAATATTCCTGCACCACAAATTGCAATTGATTATTATGATTTAAAATCAAATGCAAAACTGAGAGACGTTGTTATTGCGGTTCGTGAAGACGAGCAAGGTCACGCAGACGTTAATCATAACATGGCCGACGCACTATGAAACCTAATACAACTTTTAACTTAGATGTACAAGATATTAACATAATCGATGAAGCATTAGATGTTCTTTTGCATGAACGTATGGGTACTGTAGGATTCGAAATACAGTCAATTATAGATGTAAAAGCAAAAATATTTCATCAAAAGAATTGGTACGTAGCTAAAGATCGTTTTCAAGGAGGCGGTTGACAAGCTCACTATATTATGTTATAACTAAACACACACAGGAGAACTAAAATGAATAACGATTATATGACAAACATGTTTATCGACACAATCCAAAACGCAAAGAAAACCTTTGTAGATACTTGGATTAAAGACGAGGCGATGAGCAAGCCTCTCAACGATTTTATTAAATCTCAAACTGAATTCACAAAACTCGCTGCGAAATCAACTACAGATTTTGCTAATGCAGTAGGTGAAGCTATGGCAAAGGTGACAAAATGAGTAAGAACCCTTTTGAAATCCGTTCTGAAATGCTACAACTAGCAAAAGAATATTTGGATCAACAACAATCTTTGAACATGACATTTGCTGAAAACATGTTTGAGGCTGGTAAGAAAACGGCCGAAGAAATGCAAGAAGCTTATAAAATGTATTCAACAGAGGATCTAATGGAAAAGGCTAAAGAATTATATAGCTTTGTTTCTAATAAAGGAAAACCAGAATAAAGGAAAGGGAGCGAAAGCTCCCTTTTTTTATTGCACGAATGGTGACAGGTTTCTTGATCCATCACTACCACCACCGCCAACATTAAGTACACTGAGATTAGATTCAGTGTTACCGCCGTGTGTATAATTAACGTTGGGTGCTACTGTAGTAGGTGCGTTAATTACAACCGTAGATCCAGCAGCTTGTTCTGCAATAGTAGCTGAGTGATTTGGTCTCAAGTGTGCTCTAATAGCAGGACCAGTTGGAGGTTGGAACATTAACACGCCGTTGCTATCAGTAAAATAATTTCCGCGATGGTTACCGCTTTGATTTAATCTAACTGCTTCACCAGTATAATAATTGCTACCAAGAGCTGCATTACCAATATCTGGGTTAAATCCAGTTTCACCTGGTCCCATTCCACCGCCAGCAGCTAGTTCGTTTGCAGCCATTTCTGCGGCTCGCATTTCAAGATCTGTGCCAGTTCTGTGAGCAAATCTATCATTCCTTTTAGCGTTTTCTTCCAATGCTTCTACTAACATTGCCATAATAGCCCAGTAAAGCGGAGGATGTGCTGGATTGAATTGATTATACGTTTGTCCTACACCATTTGGGGACATATCTCTTGTAACATGAAAGAATATTGAAGTTGTAGCGGCAACTATATCTAGTGCTACACCGCCTACTACACTTGGTAAGAAAAAACTTCCTGTTTCTAAACCCGCAGTTGTATAGTCTCCAATTATAAAACTATATGCGGCAAATCCAATACCTACGGCAGCGCCAANTAAAGGAATAAACTTAACAGCAATTTTTCCTGCTTCCGTTGCGACATATTTTCCTGCAATTTTTACACCCGCAGTTTTTAAAGCCTGAGCAGCTTGACGATCGTTCGCCAATGTTCGCATTTGGAGCCTGCCATTACCGCGTCCTCCACCAGTCGGTGTCGGAGCCGTTTTAACAGACGGAAGGCCATCGGGCCCTAAACCGGCTGCTGATAATCGGCTAACTGCTGCATCAGGGCTCATAAATTTACCACCGTCAGCCATGTTTTGGTAACTAAAACGACCATTTCCTAGGTCCGCTACGTTTATGTTTGGTGCTTGTGGACTGTTAAATAACCCTGCTACTGCTCTTTCGCCAGATGGTAAAACTGTTTTTGGTGTTACGCCCATTGCTTCCATAGCTAGGCGATCTTGCTCTAATATAAGTGCAGTAACGGCAGCTTGCCGCTTTGCAAGAGACTCAGTTAATTGCTGCTGTGCAACTCTTGCTTGCTGTTCTGCAACTTTTCTTAGCGCGGGATCTGTTGTTCCTTCTAATGCCTCAACAGCAGCTATTTGTGCAGCTCTTCTTGCTGCTACCTCTGCAGTTTCTCGCGCAGCAGCCTCCTGAGCTTCTTTGATTGCTTTTGCTTGTGCTAGACCACCACCAGTTTGCTTGCCACCGCGTAATAAACGATATCCTCCGGTAGCGGCACCGGCGGCAAGACCAAATCCGAAACGCGCTGCTCTTGATGGTAAAAGGGCAAGGCCGGCCAATGCTATTGCAAGACTTCCCCACGGTACATTATCTGCGAAGTTTGACATTTTTTCACTTAAGTCAGCTATCGTTCTATTGAACTCACTCATAGTGGTTTTTAGTTCATTAAAAGTCTCGCCGACATCTGAGGAAAAATTAGGAAACGCTTCTTGAATAAATCCTTTTGCAATTAATCCACCAGCTAATACTCCACCTCCAATAAGAGCAGCATTGCGCATATTTTTTAGACTCATCGCGCCGGCAATGCCTTTAATCAGACTTTTATTTCTTTTTTCGGCCGATTTTTCAGATTTAGCTTCTTTTTGTTGAGATTCATTTCTTTTTAAATCATCAAAATCGTTTTGTCTTTTTATGGATTCTTTCTGCTCTTCGGCCATTTTAACCGAAGCTTGCATAAAATCAGTTTGAGATAAAATTTCTTTGTTTATTGACTCAAAAATATTTCCGAATTTTTCAAAATTTAAGCTAACGGATCGTAAAGAATTAGTATCACTATTTCTAATAAGGTCTCCTTCAGCTTTTAATCTATCGATTATTGCTTCGGTATCTGGTGAATATTTCGGTGCCATATATCTTTACCTTTGTTCGTTTTGTTTTTCCATAAACTCTAATATCATAGCAAAATATAATTCTTTTTCGTACGGTACCAAACTTTCAATATCGGATATAGAGTATTTATGGTGTTGAGCTAAGGCGAAAATCGTTTGGTAATATTCACCCAGTGATGTATGACTCAACACTATATAAAAAAACTTCGCTGACCTTCTATTACAAATGTTCTTAAATCGCCATTTTTGTTTTTATATGTTTTTACTTGCCTAATTTTTGGCATTGTTTCAAAAAACTGTCTAATTCCTTCAACAACCTGAGTAGTAACGCTTTCCATAAAGTCGTCAACTTCTTTAGTGGTGTAATTTTTAAATTCGTGCACCTCGTCTTCCGAAGCAACTTTATCTAAACACGAAACCATAATTAGATACGAAACAAGTGGATCATTTTCATCAGTTTCTGCTATTCTAATAAATTCGTCAATAGTAGGATAGCGAAGAAACAGAGTATAATCTTCGTTAATCTGTACTTTATTTGTGTGAGCTTCGTTTCGTGTAACTTCAACTTCTGTAAGATCAAGTTCCAAATTAACCGGTTCTTGCGTATCTTCGTCAATAATTTGAATTTTAGCCACGTTATCAACAGATTTAGATCTTAAAGCTAATAGTAAATACTCAAGATCAAACATAGAAATTTCACTGACTGTTGCATCTACTAAACAGTTATTAACGATCTGCTTAGTAGCAAGCAATTCTTGTAGTCTATCGTCTGCTTCTTGTGCTACTAATAAAATCTTTTCTTCTTTAACAGTGTACTGTCTATATTTAACTTTTTTACCGTTAGAAGGTAACTCTAATTCAAAAATAGGCAAATCAATTTTTGGTAGTCCCATAATTATATTCCTCTCATATTAAAATAAGTTCTTTACTTCATTTATTCTATTGCTAATGTTATCAAAATTGTTTCTGACTTTCGTAAATTTGTTTACCGCGTCAGTAATTCCACGAGGTACGAGATCTTGGCCAATTAACTGACCAAAGTCGCCAACAGCATCAATGAGACCAATGAGACCGTTACCTCTGTTTTGTCTACTTGAAGGATTGCCTACCCGTTCACCCGAGAATTGAATCCTATCATATTGAAAACTTACAGGCAGGGTAGAAAAGCTATCATTTGATTCCCATGATAAATCTACGTCGCCTATCATACCTGGAAAAGCTCCGTCTAAAATAGTTTCGTAATATCTGCCGGTTGTTAAATAATCGTTTGAATATGCTTTAACAACAACTCTACAAGCATAATCTGTTTTGTAACCTATTTCAAATGGTAGCGCTCCGTTAACTTCAGAAAACTTACCGCCAGCAGTTGAATAGTTAACAACTCTTTGCATCCACGAATGGAAAAAAGACAAAATCTGGTGGTCTGAATCTAAAATAAAGATTGATTGAACTGGTTCAGGATTAAGAGATGTTGGAAACATCTTACGTTGTTGCCCTACTGCTTCGTAAGATTGTAGACCCATAGTAATACCTGGAATTGCTACGTTTTTACAGAAAAATGTAAGATCACGAGTACTTAAATCCGTTGTATTTACTGGAAAGTTAACTATTGAAACTTCAAATAGTGACTGTCTAGCAGGACCACCGAAGCGGTCCATCTGTGATTTAAAATTTGATACGTTAAACGCCATATTATCCTCTTATGATCTTTCTCGAATCTTTAAAGACTTGAGCTTGTGTCGCACCCACGAAGCGTGCAGTTGGCAAGAATAATGCAACATCCCATTCACTTGGGTTAATGTACACTAAACGTGATTTTAGTTGCTTAGTCAAGTAATGTTTGACACAAGGTTTAAACCCTCTAAATTTTGTCGCACTAGATAATATATTGTAATTAAGCTTCAAACGTGTTGTTTCATTATAGTATTTGTTATTAGCAGTTTCATATAATGCATCCATTAATTGCGCTCTTAAATTAGGAGGCAAGTAGTGCATGTTAATTCCAAGAAAACCACCCTTTGCTTTATTTATTGGAAAAATAAGCGGAAATCTGTCATAGTACGGTAGAGTTTCACGGTGCTTAGGCAAATACTGAAACATATACATTTGACCGAGCCTAAATCTGTTTTCGTATCTATCAGAGCCCATTTCTCTAATTATTTTTTCTGGATTCGCAACAGATTTAGCTGTCGTTTTTGCTTGCTGGCGATACCAATCTCGCGATGCGTTAGTACGAGCTGGAACTTCACCGGACCTAATGCCGCGTAATAAAATATCGTCGAATACTTTTGATACCATTATTTGATTCCTAGCTCTTTTTCTGTCCAAATTTGGAATTCCCAGCCACGTTGAGCACAAAATGCCCTGGCTGCTTTCCATTTTGCTTCGTTAATTCCATATGTCTTTACCTCGTTGAGGTACCTTCTTGATATTCTGCCTTTTGCAGTATTTTTCTTTGATCTATCGGGCGGTTTTGTTTGACTACCGGGTTTGATTTCAATCATTATAGTTTTTTGTTCACCTTTAACGTTTTTCATATGCATAATAACGTCAGGAAAGTATCTGTGCCTTCTACCATCGATCGGTGAAAGGTAGGGAACTACAACTTCTTCAGATTGCCACCATATAACATCGTTATGAACATCCACCCATCTAAAAAATTTAAATTCCCACATAGACCTATAAATAATCCTTGTAGGATCTCCCTTATACTTAGAAGGGTTTTTAGGTTTAAACCGGCCGCTGTATGCCATGATGTGCCTCATAATCTAGTATAAATAAGCATATAATAACTATTTATATAGAAAGATAGGAATATCGATGGCCTCAAGAAGTAACAGGGTTGAAACCTATAGGCGCAGAAAAGAAGCAAATTTTTCTAACTCTTATCAAAGTTTTCCAGAACAACCAAATCCTCACAGTTGCTTGCTCGTGTTCAAAGACTTTGAGTACAAGCCTATTTCTGAAGCTATAGGGTCTACCGGCGCCCGTACTCCGTTCCAAAGTTCTATGAGTAATAGATCTGCTGGTGTTGGCCTTAGATCTAGTAGTTCTATTGAGCTGCCATTTCCAAAAGCATTAAGCGATAACACTAACTTAAGAATCAACAGTTTTGAAAGAGATCCGTTTACAGAATCTATTGCTGGCAGAATTAAGGATTATATGGATGGAAACGGTGGATCTACTGCTTCCGACATTCCCGGAATGCTTGAAGGGATGGGTGCTTCTATGGCTTCTGTTTTAACCGGTCAAAATATATCTACTGGTATTAACGACATTGCGTCAAAATTTATGGGAACTGATTTAAAAGATGTTGCATCAGCCGCACAGTACCTTTTAAGAAAACACATTCCGGGTGATATTGGTAGATCAATTGATACTGTAACTGGGCAGACAATTAACCCTCGTGAAACTTTGTCATTTGAGGGCGTAGAATTAAGAAAGCATTCGTTTAGCTGGGATTTGTACCCGAGTACGCAAACTGATTCAGAAAGAATTAAAAACATAATTAATACTCTTAAACGCAAATCACTACCGGAAGTAACTAGTTTAGCTGGTATTCCCAAGGCATTTTTACAGTATCCTTCTGTGGTAGATATTTATTTACTTGGTGTTAATTCAGAACATTTTATTAAGTATAAAACTTCCATGATAACTGATTTTAGTGTTGATTACGGCGCCGGTGGTGGCGTTGCTATGATGCGCGGTGGTAAACCAGCTGGAGTTACTCTATCAATATCACTTACTGAACTTGAAATTGAAACTGCGCACGATTATGGCGCTACAGGAAACTCAATACAAGAGGCAGTAAATCTTGAAGAAAGAGAAAATAATATTATAAGCGCGAGTGCAGGATAATGACAAAATACTTTGAACAATTTCCAATAATTAACTATGAAGGTAGAAATGTGCGCGACATTACGCGACGTACTAATTTTACAAAAGAAGTATCAAACAACCCTTTGCTTTACTTACCATACACGGTAAAGGAAGGAGAAAGACCAGAAGATATTGCAGAATTTTATTACGGTAGCACAGATTATACTTGGATTGTTTATTTTTCAAATCGCATCATGGACCCATACCACGAATGGCCAAAATCAGAAGCAGACTTTAACAACTATTTAATTGATAAGTATGGCGAGCAATCTGGTTTAGTTGGTGAAGAGGTTGTTGAGTGGGTTCGAGAAGACAATCCTGAAAATATTTTATATTATTATAAAGAGGTATAATTAAATGGCAGTAGACATCGTTAAACTGGCCCCAGAATCATTTAGGACTATTTACCTACGTAAAGAAAACCGAGTTATTCTACGCACTGAACAAGGGCGCAAAATTATTATTAAACGTATTATTCCAAATGAGTGGAAGCCTTGGAGAATTTATGATCAAGAATTGGCTGATAACGATAACAAAAAAGAAATATTTTTAGTCGACAACGCATTTTTACCACAGATCGTTGACTCATATAAGAAAAGCACGAGAACTAAGTAATGGCAGAAACCGCTACAGCAGATATTATTAGCGCTGTTATAACATCGCACGACGGTTCTAAAACTGAAGATATAGCTGGTTATATTGACAGTTTTGAAATAGATCAGTCTATGGACATGATGGGATACAAAGGTTCTATAAGGGTATTAGATGCTACTGGTATTTTTGAAAACTTTCCAGTGCGCTGCGAAGAAAGCTTAGATTTAAAAATTATTTCAGATGATTTAGGCACAGAAGTTAATCTTAAAACGCAAGTTTATAAAATAGATAACTTTTCACCATCAGAAAATAGTGGTAAACTGATGTATACAATGCATTTTATGTCAAGCATTACATTCGCCTCAGCTAAAAGAAGTATTATTACGTCGTTTAATCGCAAAAGTATGGATCAAATGGCGCGATTTGTTTTTAATAACTATTTTGCAAAGCTAGGAGAACGTGACTACCTAGATCCTAAAGATAAAACTAGAACCCTAGAGTATGCTGCTTATAGATTACCAATTATTGATGAGCCAGAAAGAAATTTTATTGTTCAACCTACCGCGAATATAACAAACTGTGTAATCCCAGACTACATTCCACAAGAAGCTATGAATTTTTTAGCGTCTATGAGCTTTCAACCAGAAACTCCGTCCGCTTCGTTTAGATTTTTTGAAACTTTGGATAATTTTTACTTTGCTACCGACGAATATTTTATTAAGTCTGCCAAAAGAAAAGACTTGATTGATTTGTTTTATTCACCTGCTTCTTCTATTGACCCTAGAAATCCTAACGACCAAGTAAATAGAATTGAAACCCTTGAGATTGTAAGCAGAGGCATGGATGTTGGCGATGCAATGTTATCTGGTGGTTACAGAAGTTCTGTTCTTGAAGTTGATTTAGTTAAAAAGCAGCTAAATGTTGTTTCTTTTAATTACGACGACGATAGTGTTAGATATATTGATATGAGTGGTGAAGTTAGAAAATTAGATGACGATCCACACACGGCTGATTTTAGAAAAGACACGTTTACTGAAGAAAATGGGCCGAGTTTTATTGTATATAAAGATTATAATTCAAATGGTGAAATTCCAGGATCGTTAAATGTTGATAGATTCTTGCCTACGATTACATCAAATAGGTTGTCTTATAATCACCATTTAAATCAAACTACAGTTCAAGCAATAATGAAAGGTAGATTAGATATTCAGCCGGGAATGATAATTAACTTAGAAGTACAAAATATGGACGCTGTCTCAAGACCAGAAAAAAATAAAACTCTTTCTGGGAAGTACTTGGTTAACACAACAAGACATGTTCGTGGCAATGGCGGCACACTAAACACCGCTTTAAAATTACTTAAATTTGGATGGAGTAGAGGTGACGTAGATGTTTGATTATGGTGCAGGGATTAAAAATCCATTATTTTTTATAGGTATCGTAGAAGATGTACGAGACCCCAGGTATGAAGGACGTGTAAAAGTTCGTGCTTTTGGTATCCATGGAACAAAAGATCAAATTCCAAGTGAAGAATTACCTTGGGCACTAGTTGTTAAAGGTGACTATGATCCAAACGGCTCTCCTTTGCTTGGAATGCCTGCTGGGGGTAGCTGGGTTTTTGGGATGTTTATTGATGGAAGACAAGCTCAACAACCAATGGTACTTGGATTATTACCTTTACAAAATACAAAAGTTTCAAACCCAGACGAAGACGGAATCGGTAATATCCCACCTGAAAATGCAGAGTTGACAAACCGAGGATCTGCGCCAGAAGATTTTGGGCAACCAGCAAATCATAGACTTGCACGTGGAGAATACATTGATGAAACATATGTAGTTGACCAAGAAGTATCAAGAGTAATGAATGTCGCATTTGGTGGTGATGAAGAAAGAAGTTGGTCAGAGCCAGGATCTGCGTATGCCGCAAAGTATCCGTTTAATAGAGTATTTTCTTCAGGTGCACATACAATCGAACTAGATGATACAAAAGACGCTGAAAGAATTATGATATACCATAAAGAAGGTTCGTATATCCAAATTGATTCTCGTGGTACGGTAACGAATAAAACAACATCTGACCAATTTGATGTTATTGATAAAAACAGTCACGTTGTTATTGGTGGATCAGGATCTGGTTTTAGTACGGTTACAATTAATGGTAACAGTTATGTAAAAGTAAATGGTAATAAAGTAGAAGAAATTACTGGAGACCACCAACAATTAGTACACGGTAATTATCTATTGTCGGTCGGCGGCCAAATGAATCTCGTAGGAGAGATGGCTCAACTTCGTGGCGGTGATGTTAAAATCCACGCAAACGCTGGCACATTCGCAATTAAAGCTGCCAAAGAGTTGCAGCTGCAATCCGGAGAAGGCGCTTATTTTAAATCTGAAAAAGTTTTCATACAAGGTACTGATACTCTGAATATTAGAGGAAACGAAACTAGACTTGAAGGTACTGAGTCTTTGGACATTTTTGGCAAAAGCACAAAGATCCAGGGATCAGAAAGCTTTAATATCAAAGGCGATGCATCGTTGGTTGTTGGATCAGATGGAAATGTCTCTGTTCGTGGTACCACAGTTTATATTGACGATAATGTTAGCATGGCAAACGGTAGTGCTGCTACACCAGGAAACGCGTTTAGTGCCGCTGGAGCTATTGATGCTGCAAGCGTAGAAGCACCAGAGCCTGTTACTAAAAACACAAGTATTATGCCAGTTAATGAAACCGGGTCTGTTGGTTCTTCTGGAATTGCTGCACAAGATACAGGTGGTTCAGCTAAAGGGAATGGCACCACGGGCAGCGGTGGTGGTGGCGGTAGTACGAGTGGTCCGGTATCTACGGCG
>P_2C_Liq_3_UnCtyDRAFT_100125_pt1 | contig 22214 bp, 19 predicted proteins | sample Pon2CUnioCityCA_3_FD_9720 | JGI IMG/M metagenome (IMG submission 9720)
TTAGCTGAAGCAACATTGGGAAATTCATAATGAGAAAATGATAATTCAGGTAGATAGATAGGCATGCAAACTTATCAAAGGGTTAATGTATAATTTGAGCTAGTTTAAACCTAAGACTAGAAATAAAAAAAAGCGGATGTGATATCCGCTTTTAGCTTTCTTAGTCTTCTAAGGCATCAAGAAACTTTTCTGCATCTAAGGCTGCCATACAACCCGTACCNGCAGAGGTAATCGCTTGACGATAAATGTGNTCAGAAACATCACCTGCAGCGAAGATACCAGGAACACTTGTTTGTGTTGCATTACCTTCGGTACCTGAGTTAACTTTGATGTAGCCATCTTTCATTTCTAATTGACCTTCGAAAATATCAGTATTTGGTTTGTGGCCAATAGCAATGAATAGTCCCATGATTTCCACTTCTTCAGTGGCATCAGACTTCGTATCTTTGATACGGATACCGGTCACACCCATTTCATCACCTAGTACTTCATCTAAAGTGCGGTCAAGGTGGAGCACAACGTTGCCATTTTTAGCCTTATCCATGAGGCGGTCAGATAGAATCTTCTCAGATCGGAAAGTATCACGACGATGAATAACGTGAACTTCTGAAGCGATATTAGAAAGGTAAAGAGCTTCTTCAACTGCCGTATTACCACCACCTACTACGGCAACTTTTTGATTGCGATAGAAGAATCCATCACAAGTTGCACAAGCAGATACGCCTTTACCTTGGAATGCAGTTTCTGATTCCAAGCCAAGATACATCGCTGAGGCACCAGTACAGATAATTAAGGAATCACAAGTGTAAGTCCCATTATCGCCTTTAAGTGTAAATGGACGCTGTGAAAAATCTGTTGCGTTGATATGGTCGAAAATGATTTCAGTATCAAATTTTTCGGCGTGTTTTTGCATTCTAACCATTAAATCTGGACCTGTTAGGTCATCAGGATCACCAGGCCAGTTTTCAACTTCAGTAGTGGTAGTTAACTGACCACCTTGTTGTATACCTGTTAGCAATACAGGATTAAGGTTAGCTCGGGCTGCATATACTGCAGCAGAATACCCTGCAGGGCCTGAGCCTAAAATTAGTAACTTAACGTGTCTATTTTCTGACATCAAAAACTCCGAAAAAGGTGGTTTTAATCGATAAAATGTATAAGTAACGAAAACCTATACATGCTAACTCTAATGTTGGTCTAAATTATAAATTATCAAGGTAATCGTATATAATTTTATTAAAACATAATCGTTATTATGAATCTGCGTATATTACCTAAATATAAAATTTTTAGTATAGTAAGGGTATAAAATGCCCAAATGAAGGAGTTCTGATGTCAGTATCTATTGCCACTATGGTCAAGGATGGTCACAAATACATCAAAACTTGGCCCTTACAACGTCAACTTTATGCACTATTTCCTGAATGTAGAGTCATTTCAGCAACAAAATTTGCACTAAAAGTTATGCCCGGATTGGGAATTTTATGTGTGCTTGTACTTGTGAATAACTTAGGCTGGGAATACTTACCACAATCACTAGCTATGGGGGGCATTTTCATTAGTTTGCCTTTACAAGGACATCTTTGGCTAGGATACCGTGCTAATCAAACCTTACCTCCTTCATTACAATCTTGGTATCAGGAAATTGCAGCCAAAATGCGCGAAGCTGGTTATCCTGTCACTAGTACAAAACATGCCCCACGCTATATGGAATTGGCAGAACTATTGAAAAAAGCATTTGAGGATATGGACAAAGCGTTTACTCAACGTTGGTTTTAACCCTCATAAACTAATTTATTTCTACACTTTTTACAGCGATACTCTTGTTTGCCTGATTGTACTCGATTATGCCGAATACTTGTAAAAGTGTGTTTCATGCAATCACATTTGTATGCAAAGGTTTGTAAGGTCCTGCTCTTTAGGTCAGCCACTGCGAATTGATGCGTCCTTTCTGCAGGTAAGCCCAATACGTCTTGCATTACATAACGCCACTCTTTACCGTGAGCTTGTGCTTTTCTGCCATAAAGGGCGTGCACAATAAAATGTGCGACCTCATGACCAACTGTTGTATTTAATGCTGAAGTACCTTCACGTTGCAGTAAAGGATAATTTAATGCCAATGTATGCGATGAATAATTAGCTTTACCTGCTGCAGTGCCACGATGAAAAAACACTAAATCAGGAAGAGCAAACGACGTTTTATAAAACGCTGAGGCAAGGGCAAAAAACTGCTCCATTATGCTTTGTGTCTTATGTTGGAAATGATTCGGTATTTCTATATCGTTATTCAGCATTGTTCATATTTTATTTAGATATAATTCTGGTATTACAGATTATTAGGTAGAGAATAAAGACCACTTGATTAGACCATAAACAGTTACCATATGCACTGCAAGCAATAAAGTTAACCCAAATATGAGTGAATTCATAAAAAGGGTTGCCTATATTGAGCAACCCTTTAACAATAAAAGAGTAAATCGTTGCTTAAATTTTACATTCTAGGCACATTGCATAGGTTGCTTTAGGGTCATTCAGTTGTGTGATTTGTTGTACATCACTGATGACTGTTTTTAGTAAACCAAGTAAAGGGCTGTTGGAGTCGATTACTTGAGTTTGTACTAAATGCACGGCTGCACTTTGTAAAAGTTCTTTAATAAATTGCTCTTTAGGTGACAATGTACGCTCGATATACGTAGTAGCAAATTTTTCTAATTCCGCCAGCTCAGCTGCAACTTTAACCGCATCACCTAATTCGCCTAGTTGGTCAACCAAGCCCAATTCAAGTGCTGTTTCACCAATCCATACTCGACCTTGAGCAATTGCATCAACTTGCTCCAAAGTCATGTCTCTATTTTCAGCAACCAGTGTTATGAACTTTTCATAACCGAACTCGATACTGCGTTGAATAATCTGACCAATATCATTTGGTAAGGTTTTTGCGGGTGATGAGAACGCTAAATCAGTAGTTTGTACACCATCGGTATACACACCTAAATATGCTAATGATTCTTCATATGTCATCAACATCCCAAAAATACCAATAGAGCCAGTAATCGTACTTGGTGAAGCAACGATATGATCGGCTGATGCCGATATCCAGTAACCACCAGATGCGGCATATGTACTCATTGCTGCGACAACAGGTTTACCTGCTTTTTGTAACTCTTCGACTTCTTGGCGAATGATCTCAGAAGCAAAAGCACTTCCGCCTGGGGAGTCAACATGCAAAACAACCGCTTTTATATTTTCGTCTAAGCGAGCTTTACGTAGCAAACGGGCTGTAGAATCACCACCTATGGTGCCATTGGGTTTATTACCATCTAATATGGTTCCTTTGGCAACAACAATACCAACGGTAGGTCCTTTGGTTTGTTTAGGAATGGGCGGATTAATAACGTTCAGATATTTGTTAAATGAAATCCCTTTATAACTTTTACCACTTTCACTTTTCCCAACAAGATCAAACATTTCTTGACGCCACTCTTCACGAGTCTTTAACTCATCAACCCAGCCATTGGCTAGAGCGTATTGGGCAAAGTCACCGTTAGCAGCTTCAAACTTAGTCATAAAGTCATCCGCTGACTCGTCAAAGTTACTTACTTCAATGCCACGGGCTGCGGCAACATCATTTTTAAATTGATTCCAATATACGTCCAACCATGCAGTATTCGCTTCGCGTGCTGCATCTGACATATCATTTCTAATATAAGGTTCTATTGCTGACTTATATGTACCGACTTTAAAAATATGTGTTTTTACTTTTAGTTTTTCTAACGCATCTTTGTAATACATACGATTACGAGAGAAACCATCAAATAAAACAGCACCTTCAGGGTTTAAATAGATTTTATCCGCATGGGCAGCTAGATAATACTGGTTTTGTGTGAAGTAATCACCAATGGCTATGATCGGTTTTTCAGATGTTTTAAAGTCATCTAATGCGTTAGCCACTGTTCTTAGTTTGTCCAAACCAGCTGAACGTAAGCCACTGACATCAATGACTAGAGCTTCAATTCGGCGATCTTGTTTTGCGTTAGATAAAACTTTTAGAATATCACGAACTAAAATCTCCGATGGTGTATCACTTCCACCAAATGCTTCAGCTGCAAACTCATCAAAAGGGTCTATTGATTGTTTTTGAATAACAATATCACCGTTTAACTTCATGACTAGAGCACCACCTTTAGGTACTTTAATCTCATCTTTGCCAGATGAAGCGATTGCTACGATAATAAAACCAGCGATGATTAAAAATATAAAATTGAAGAATACTTTTCTGGCAATATTTAGAATATTCCAAATACCTGAGAAAATTCGCGCAGTAATAGATCTGTTTGCTGCCATGCTTGTGTACTACCTATAAAATTGTTCAGTGTTTATCCTAAAGTAAATCAATACAAGTACCAGTCACAATTTGTAATTTTTTGTAACACTCAGCGCTGTATATATTTCACTTGAATATGAGTTTATGGTGAAGAAAAATGTATCTAAATTACGGTAAAATCAGTAATAATATATTATCTGTTCTGAAATGATTAAATTGAGGATTTATGAACGCATTAGACTTACTTTTAACCCGAAGCTCTCAACCCAAATTGCAGGCGCCTGCACCAGAGGGCGAGGCTTTGGAAAATATAAAGCAAGCAGCACTTCGAGCGCCTGACCATGCAAGTTTAAAACCTTGGGAGTTTGTGGTGTGTACCGGGGAAGGGTTACAGCGCTTAGGTAAAATCCTCCAAGACTCTGCTATTGCTGAAGGTAAAGGGCAAGAATCTATCGAGCGTGCTTTACAGTTACCTCAGCGTGCTCCTATGGTAATTGTTGCGATAACGCGTTACACAGAGCATCCTAAAGTGCCCCAGTTTGAACAAACACAATCCACTGCTTGCGCGGTACAAGCCATGCAAATGGCTGCAGTTGCCCAAGGGTTTCAGGGGATATGGCGCACAGGAACCTATGCGCAATCCGAGTTTGTAAAAACAGCGTTTGGCCTAGCAGAACAAGATGAAATCGTAGGGTTCTTATATTTAGGAACAAGTCACTTAAAAACTATGCCTAAACCTAGAATTGATAGTACAAAGTATTTTACAACTTGGTCCTAACAATTTATATCTGCAGTCGTATTAATCTTTTTCTATTGTAAAACGTAGACCAGCATTGTGTTTAAGTCGTTCAATTAAAGCGAACCCCATTGCAGGGGCAGGTGTGTATACACCTCCTAATGTTGCTAAATTATCTTTCGCTAAACACAATGCACTTTCAGCAATCATTCTAGATGTCGAACCATAGCCAGGATCGAGTTCAGCGCTCACACTTGCTATGTATTGCTTATCACCATTTTCTGCAATGAACATAATGTCATAAGAACCATTTTCACGTTCTTCTTTGGTTGGGCCTTCACCAGGTTTTGGTGCACTGTCACCAGATAAAGATTTGTCATTGGCTACAAAGTTGGCAACTGCCTTACCTTGTTCACCTGGTCCGGTAAGGATCATTTCATCGTAGACAAAGTCCTTACCATAAAGATGATCAAGGAGGGCATTAGTACGGTGAATATTCTTGGTATTTATCGTTGCCATGATAAAAGGTGCTGCCCAGCTATTTAATGATTCATCCAGATAGGGTTTATCAGCCGGTGGTTGTTCAGGGCCTGTAAAATCACCCGCTAAGGAAAATGGATCACGCAAGTAACCCAAGAGTGTTTTGTCCTGCATAGCCGCACGCATGGTGGCTTGTAAGCTTGCTGCAGTCCCGCCAGAAAACTTACCATTCATAGCTCTAACACGGCATTTTACTCGAGGAAAAGGTTTACCAGAAAATTGTTGAGCATGTTCTTGTATAAAAAATACACCTAGGTCAAATGGGATCGAATCAAATCCACAAGAAAATACTATCCTAGCACCTGTTGCATGTGCTTTGTCGTGATAAGCATCAATTTTTTGTCTCATCCAAGTTGGTTCACCACATAAATCAACATAGTCTTTACCGTGTTTGACACAATTGTCGATCAGTGTATTGCCATAAAGTTGATAAGGCCCCACAGTGGTTAAAACAACTTTCGTGCTAACTACCATGGCTTCAATTGCATTGTTATCATCGCTGTCAGCAACAATAATAGGAACCCTATCAGCTATTCCTAGTTCTGTTTTAACGGCTTCTAATTTAGTTGCATTTCGTCCGGCAATAGCCCAAGAAACCTCATCGTTATTACCGTATTGTTCTAACATATACTGTGTTACTAACTTTCCTGTGTAGCCACTAGCCCCATAAATAATGATATCGAACTGCTCTGATTCCATATTATTCTCTCTTGATGAAAATTCACTGCAAATGTTAATAATACGTTAATAAGCCATTTTGGAACAAATAAATATTTCTATGCAGTAGAATGGTTTAAAAAAATTGTAGTGGTAATCCTCTCTAAAGTAATATCAAAAGATGTCTGGACATCTAAATACAAAGTATGAATTTGAAAAAAAACAATGCAGATCAGAGTTTTATGTTTTTACTTAAAACATCTTAACTGGCGAAATAAACAGTATTCGTGTATACTTTAAGTGTTGGAAATAAAAGGAGAGCAAAATATGTCATTTTTAACTAATTTAAAGAAAAAAATGTTTAAAAGAAAAGCCCCTTACGCTCCTTTAGCCTATCTTGGACGTAAGAAAGTAAAGAAGATTCTTGATGCGAAAGTTGAAAAGAACAAAAACTTAGCAAAAAAAGAAGAAAATTAATTTTTTATTGTGGTAGAAAAGTTATACATTGAACTTTTGAATGATCTAAGTGTTAGAGTTTAAGCGGCTAACTACAGTTTGCGCTACTAACATTCACAACTTTCACTAAAAATCAAAAAGTAACAAACACAAAAAAGCCGAGATTAATTAATGAATTAACTCGGCTTTTTTGTGTTTGTTTAGCAGAGGTTTAAGCTGTGACGATCTTCATTGTATTAGATGCACCAACAGTTTCCATTGCATCACCATAGGTAAGGATTATCTGGTCACCAGTTTCAAGTATTCCAGCTTCCTTCAATGCGCTTATTGCATCTGCGGTAATTTTACCTGGTTGTGATACAGTTGAATCAAAATACATTGATTGCACGCCGCGGTACAGAGCCATTGAGTTTAATGAGTCTTGGTGGCGTGATAANGCGATGATAGGTAAAGTTGTTGTCATTCTTGACATTAATTTAACTGAACTACCTGATTCGGTAAGACCGACAATCGCTTTTGATATTAGGNAAATGGTTGGCGGCATACACTGCTGCCATGGCTGTAGTTTCTGATATATTATCAAAAGTTTCTTCCATACGGTGTTTTGATACTGCCACACTTGGGTGTGATTCAGCACCTTCACAAACACGTGCCATAGCCTGAACTGTTTCTATAGGAAAGTTACCCGCAGCTGTTTCTGCAGAAAGCATTACTGCATCAGTCCCATCAAGAACAGCATTAGCAACATCCATAACTTCTGCTCGTGTTGGTAGTGGCGCTTCGATCATTGATTCCATCATTTGAGTAGCTGTGATTACAACTTTGTTTAATTGACGTGAGCGTGAGATCAGCTTTTTTTGTACACCGACTAATTCAGCATCACCAATTTCAACACCTAAGTCGCCACGAGCAACCATAACTGCGTCTGAAGCAAGAATAATATCGTCAATAGCAGCATCAGTAGCAACGGTTTCTGCACGCTCTACTTTTGCGCAAATTTTGGCAAAACAGCCTGCTGCTTCGGCTAACTCTCGCGCATAATCTAAATCAGCACCAGAACGAGGAAATGATACCGCTAAGTAATCAACACCTATTTGAGCGGCTGTTTTTATGTCTTGCTTATCTTTATCTGTGAGTGCTGCGGCTGAAAGACCACCACCTTGACGGTTAATCCCCTTATTATTCGATAATTTACCAGCAACACTGACAGTTGTATGAATTTTGCGACCTTCAATACTATCAACAATCAATTGAACTCGCCCGTCATCTAATAAAAGAACGTCTCCGGGATTAACATCATCCGGAAGCTCTTTGTAGTCAATACCGACAGAAGTTTGAGAACCCGCTTCTTTGTCTAATTCTGCATCTAGAGTAAATTTATCACCTAAAGCAAGGACTATAGGGCCCTCTGCAAATTTTGCAACACGGATTTTAGGACCCTGCAGATCTCCTAAAATACCAACATGTTGGTTTAACTTTTTAGCTGCAGCGCGAACGCGTTCGGCGCGTTGGATATGATCTTCAGCTGTACCATGTGAAAAATTCATTCGTACGACATTAGCGCCGGCTGCGATAAGCTTTTCTAACATATCGGCAGAGTCAGTAGCAGGACCTAATGTAGCAAGTATTTTGGTACGTCTAGATAAAATCATTCATCTTCCTTTATTTTTTTCTGTAAATTAGTATACGTGTTTATGTCATTTCAATAACGCTGATGTTGTAATTATATTACAAAAAAACAGATAATTCTTAGTTAATGTTGTTTATTTACGTAATTATATTTCAAACCGCGCATTAACAATCCAATCTATAGTGAAAATCGTGAATCTTTTAAAGATTCTTTGACTCGTTTCAGGTTATCTCTGAATTTATTACCACGCCTAAGTGTGAAGCCTGTTGCCAATATATCAATGAGTGTAAGTTGTGCTATTCGTGACGCCATGGGCATATACATATCAGTGTCTTCTGGTACATCCAAAGAAAGTACATAATTACACTCTTTCCCTAAAGGACTGTCTTTAGCTGTTATCCCAACAACAGTAGCGTCATTGGATCTAGCAATTTGCGCAATTTCTACCAATGACTTGGTTCGGCCAGTATGAGAAATTAATACAATCACATCACCCACTTGAGAATTCATAGTCGACATACGTTGCATCACAATGTCTTCAAAATACATAACAGGAACATTAAACCTGAAGAATTTATTTAGTGCATCGTGGGCGACAGAGGCTGACGCGCCCAGACCAAAGAAAGAGATATGCTTTGCTTGAGTAAGTAAATCAACCACACGATTTACAGTATTAATATCAACAGATTGTCTAGCAATATCGAGCGCAGCCATTGTTGATTCAAAAATTTTATTGGTATATTGCTCGGGACCATCATTTTCGTCTACATGCCGGTTAACATAAGGTGTACCGTTTGCTAAACTTTGGGCTAGATGTAGTTTAAAGTCAGGGAAACCTTTGGTATTGAGTCTTCGACAAAAGCGATTTACAGTAGGTTCACTTACTTCTGACATGTTAGCAAGAGTTGCAATGCTTGAATGAATTGCTGTTTGGGGATTAGCCAGGATTACTTCTGCTACTTTTTTCTCGGACTTACTAAAAGTCTCTTTTTCTCGGGTGATTTTTTCTAAGATGTTCATTATTAATCCTAATTAATATAGGCTTATTCTATCATTAAAAGTGATTGTGATTTTTTCTAAGATGTTCATTATTAATCCTAATTAATATAGGCTTATTCTATCATTAAAAGTGCTTTCTACTAGTAAATTTTGTAATAACTTTCAGTTTTAACTTTCAAAATTCTCCTTTTTAAGTAAATAAATGGAAAAACATGGCGTTAAAGTTGTAATTTTACTACAAAATTGATTAGAATATGTTAACGAAATGCTTAATTAACGTTGATTAAGCTAAAGCTATAAGGCAATCCACTGTGTTGAATACAAATTTTGAACCCTGCGATTTCGTTCTTTTTGGTACGTTAGGCGATTTAGCTCGTCGTAAACTTCTTCCTTCATTATACCAATTAGAAAAAGCTAACCTGATTCATGAAGGTTCTCAGATCATTGGTGTGGCCAGGACCGAGTTGACCAAAGATGAGTACATCAAAACAGCTAAAGAAAACATTGAGAAGTTTTCTGGTGAAACAATTTGCCCTGATACTTGGGCTCGTTTAGAAAGTAAACTAGCGTATGTAAAGGTTGATATGGTGAACCCTGAGAGTTATCAAGCTTTTAAAGCACATGTTGACCCAGACCGTGTTATGGTTTGCTATTTCGCTACGCCTCCTTCCATTTTTGGTGATATTTGCCGTGGTCTAAAAGCCGCAGACATCATAGATGACACCGTACGGGTCGTACTTGAGAAACCTATAGGTCACGACCTAGCTTCTTCTAAAGTGATCAACGAACAAGTTGCTGAGTTTTTCGATGAAAAGCAGATTTACCGAATTGACCATTACCTAGGCAAGGAAACTGTTTTAAATTTAATTGCGTTGCGTTTTGCTAATTCTATTTTTGCAACTAATTGGGACCACAACAGTATCGACCATGTCCAGATTAGTGTTGCAGAATCTGTAGGAATTGAAGGACGTTGGGGGTATTTTGATGATGCTGGCCAAATGCGTGACATGGTACAAAATCATTTATTACAAGTGCTTAGCTTGATTGCGATGGAACCGCCAGCAACGTTGGATGCTGACGATATTCGTGACGAGAAACTAAAAGTACTTAAAGCATTACGTCCAATTAACCAAACGAATGTCGCAACTAATACGGTGCGAGGCCAATACGTTGGTGGGTTTGTTGACGGTCAAGAAGTCCCGGGATATTTAGATGAGCCTGATGCGAATCAATCTTCTCGCACTGAAACTTTTGTTGCAATAAAAGCTGAAATCGATAACTGGCGTTGGGCTGGTGTACCGTTTTATTTAAGAACAGGTAAGCGTATGCCTGCTAAGACATCAGAAGTTGTGATTTACTTCAAACGTCAGCCGCATAACTTGTTTAAAGATAGTTTTGCTAGCTTACCACCAAATAAATTAGTGATTCGTTTACAGCCAGATGAAGGTGTAGAAGTCACTGTTATGAATAAAGTTCCGGGTTTAAACACTTCGGGTTCCATGGACTTACAGAAATCTCAATTAAACTTGAGCTTTTCCGAAGCATTCTCGGATGAACGAATTGCAGATGCGTACGAAAAACTATTATTAGAAGTAATGCTTGGTAACCAAGCTTTATTCGTGCGTCGTGACGAAGTAGAGCATGCATGGAGTTGGGTTGATTCAATAATGGCTGCTTGGGATGCAAATAATGAACCACCAGAACCGTATCAGGCAGGTACTTGGGGGCCGGTAGATTCGATTGGTCTCTTGGCCAAAGAGGGGCGTTCTTGGTTCCAACAAAAAAACTTAAAACCAAAAGGGGTGTAAAATGGCTTTGATAACGAACGATTTTGCAACACCTGATGAGTTAACCGAAGCATTTGCGGGCAGAATCTTAGGCATTTTACAGCACGCAATAGTTGAAAAGGGCTCGGCTACATTAGTGGTAAGTGGTGGCAGAACGCCGCAACCTTTATTTGCAAAATTAGCTGATGCTGACATTGACTGGAGTAAGGTAACCATTACTTTAGCGGATGACCGCTGGGTTCCAGTAACGGATGATGCTAGTAATGACAAATTAGTGCGTGAACATTTATTAGTAAACAAAGCTGCTGCGGCCACATTTATTACTTTAAAACATGATTTTGCCGATGCAGCAGATGCGGTTGCAACTTGTGAAGCTGCTTTGGCTGATATTACCTTGCCTTTTGATGTTCTTATTTTAGGGATGGGAGAGGATGGGCACACTGCTTCTTTATTCCCTTGTTCAGAACAAATTGCTGCGGGCTTAGATTTAAACTCACAGAAAAAATATATTGCAGTACAACCAACAACTGCACCTTATCAACGTATGTCTTTGACTTTGCCTGCATTACTAGCCAGTAAAAATATTTTCTTGCACCTTACCGGTCAGAGTAAAAAAGATGTGGTGCTTGACGCCCTTCAAGCGAACGAAATTGAGAAGCCAATCAAAGCAGTACTCGACCGAGCAACTGTGAATTTGATGTGGGCGCCATAACAGTTTTAAAATTTTAAAGGATATACCGTGAATACTTTAATTAACGAAGTCACACAACGCATAATTGAGCGAAGTCAGAAAACGCGTGCTGAATATTTAGCGAAAATCGAAGCGGCTAGGATTCAAGGACCACATCGTGGTGCACTATCTTGTGGTAACTTAGCGCATGGATTTGCCGCTTGTGGGAAACAAGAGAAAGATGATTTAACCTCTATGGTAAAGGCTAACGTAGCGATTGTTTCGTCTTACAATGATATGTTGTCAGCCCACCAGCCATATGAAACGTATCCAGCTATTTTAAAAGAAGCTATTAATGAAGTAGGTTCTGTTGCGCAATTTGCTGGTGGAGTTCCGGCCATGTGTGATGGTGTTACACAAGGTAATGCCGGTATGGACTTATCTTTGATGAGTCGTGATGTTATCGCGATGTCAGCTGCCGTAGGTCTATCTCATAACATGTTTGACTCTGCGTTGATGTTGGGTATCTGTGATAAGATTGTTCCAGGACTATTGTTAGGTTCTTTAAGTTTTGGTCATTTACCCACTGTTTTTGTGCCAGCAGGTCCTATGCCATCTGGCTTACCGAATAAAGAAAAAGCTCGTGTGCGCCAGGCCTATGCAGAAGGGAAAGCAGGGCGCGATGAGCTCTTAAAAGCGGAAAGTGAATCTTATCACTCTGCGGGCACATGTACTTTCTACGGAACAGCTAACTCTAATCAATTAGTTGTTGAAATCATGGGCTTACACCTACCAGGCTCTTCTTTTGTTAATCCAGGTACTCCATTGCGTGATGCTTTAACAAAAGCAGCTGGTGTTCAGGCAACTCGTTTAACCGATCTTGGTGATAATTATACGCCAATTGGTCATGTAGTGGATGCAAAAGCTATTGTTAATGGACTTGTAGGTCTACTAGCAACAGGTGGTTCGACTAATCATACCATGCATCTTATCGCAGTAGCGCGTGCTGCGGGTTACATTGTAAATTGGGATGACTTTGCTGATTTATCTCGTGCCACTCCATTACTGACTCGTATTTATCCAAATGGTTCTGCAGACATCAATCACTTTGTTGCCGCAGGCGGGATGGCATTATTAATTAAAGAACTACGTGATAATGGTCTATTGCACAACGATGTGAAAACCATTTGTGGTGAAGGCTTAGATTTGTATACCAAGGAGCCGGTTTTACGTGATGGTGAGTTATCTTGGGTAGATGGCCCACAAACGTCTTTAGATAAAGATGTTGTAGCTAGTGTTGCGACACCCTTTAAACCAGACGGTGGCCTATCAGTTCTAGAAGGTAATTTAGGCCGTGCGGTAATGAAAACATCTGCATTACGCTCACCGCATTGTACGTTTACCGCTCCAGCGGTGGTTTTTGAAGATCAGTTTGACTTAGATGCGGCTTTCAATGCTGGTGAATTGAACAAAGACTGTGTAGTAGTCGTGCGTTTCCAAGGCCCATCTGCTATTGGTATGCCAGAATTACACCGTTTAACGCCACCACTAGGTGTACTGCAAGACAAAGGCTATAAAGTGGCATTAGTGACAGACGGTCGTATGTCTGGTGCATCGGGTAAAGTACCTGCTGCCATCCATCTAACGCCTGAGGCTTACAAAGGTGGTCTATTAGCTAAAGTCCAAGATGGAGATCTGATTGAAGTGGATACCGTCACAGGTGCAATCAATCTAAAAGTCAGCGAAGAAGAATTAGCACAAAGAATAAATAAGCCTGCTGATTTAACTAAACATGCTTCAGGTATGGGACGTGAAATGTTTGCGGGTATGCGCCTATCTCTAACTGGAGCAGAGGAAGGTGCTTGTAGTTTATTTGTCGAACAAGGGAATTTACATGACGCATAAATTGATAGCGGATGTTGGCGGAACTAACATCCGACTAGCAACAGTTACAGATACCGGAATCACTGATATTGAGAAGTATCAGTGCGGCGAATTTGTAAGTATTCAAGCAGCAATTGAACATTACTTTGCTGAACACGCAGATAAAGTCTTTTCAGCAGCTTGTATTGCGATTGCTGGTCCGGTTAATCAAGAAGAAATTCGTTTTTCTAATAACCCGTGGGTCTTTAGTAAAAGTGAATTAAAAGCCGCTTTGGGTTTTAAGCACCTCCTTGTAATCAACGATTTTACCGCTGTTGCCCATTCATTACCGGTATTGAAAGACGAGCAGATTATTCAGTTAGGTTCAGGTTTTCCAATTGAAAACGGCAATATCGCTGTGTTTGGTCCGGGTACAGGTTTGGGTGTTGAACATATTACTCACACTGAAAAAGGCTGGCAAACGCTCGACGGTGAAGGGGGGCATGTTGATTTTGCGCCAGTAGATGAAACGGATGTTGTAATCTGGAGCTATTTACAAAAACATCACGGGCGTGCTTCTGCTGAAGAGGTCATGAGTGGTCGTGGTATCGTTAACATTTACAAAGCGCTTGCTGAACATGAAGGTTTAGAGCCTATTTATAATGAAGCTGCAGTTATTACGGAAAGTGCCTTAACAGGGTTGTGTCCGGTATGTGAAAAAACACTGGCACAATTTTGTAAAATTATGGGTAGTTTTGCCGGTAATTTAGCTATGAATTTAGCCACTACAGGTGGTGTATTTATCGGTGGTGGTATCGCTGCCAGATTTACAGAATATTTAAAAGACAGTGATTTTAGAACGCGTTTTGAGTCTAAAGGACAAATGTCAGCTTACATCAAAGATGTCCCTACATATTTAATTAACGAACCAGATCATGGTTTACTAGGTGCCGCTGCGTACCTTAATCAACATATTAGGAGTGCTTGATATGAGTCAACAATGGCAATATAGCGCACAAGAAGTTTTCGCAGCGAGTCCAGTTGTACCCGTTTTAGTTATTCATAAATTAGAGCATGCTGTACCCCTAGCAAAAGCACTTATTGCAGGTGGTATTAACGTTTTAGAAGTAACTTTGCGTACCCCTGTTGCCTTAGCTGCGATTGAGTTAATCGCCAGAGAGTTACCAGAAGCGATGATTGGTGCCGGAACAGTAACTAATGCAGAACAGTTAGCACAAGTCACTGCTGCGGGGGCAAAGTTTGCAATCAGCCCAGGTATGACAGCTGATTTACTTAAAGCAGGTCAAGCTGGAACCATTCCTTTGATTCCAGGTATATCTTCTACATCGGATCTAATGAAAGCGAAAGACGCAGGTTATACTCATCTGAAGTTTTTCCCAGCTGAAGCTGTCGGTGGTGTAAAGGCAATTAAATCTATCAGTGGTCCTTTCCCTGATATGGTATTCTGTCCGACAGGTGGTATCTCACTAGATAACTATCAATCTTATTTAGCATTACCTAACATTCATTGTGTAGGCGGTTCATGGGTTGCTCCTGATGCACTTATGAATGCTGATGATTGGGACGGTATTAGTAAGTTAGCTAGTGAAGCGGTTACTGGAGCTACCGCTGGAGCACTAGTATAATTCTACTATTTACTATGTAGGATAAATCAAAACTAAGTTTTACATATTTTAAAGCCTGAATCACTTATTTCTTTATTGGACGAATGTCGATAAAGTAAGATATATGATTTAGGCTTTTTTGTACTAAAAAGCAAATCTTAATAGTGCAGTTCAAGGTTTAGTGAGTATTATTATCGTATGATTTGTACTAACGTGTGGGTTGTTCCAGACTGGATAACAAAACCTTGGGTAAGCGCTGTCTCTACACAAACAAAATTTTGATACTCAGTATCTTTCATATCTACCAAACCACATGCTTTATCCTGCCAAGGATTCCACACAACAAGTGAATCATGCCCTTGATGTTCAACTGTGTGGAGCATACCATTATCAGTTTCAATAATTGTACATGGAGTCTTGCTTTGGTGAATTCTATCCGTCTCCTCAACAAAGACATAAGGTTTAGGGGTAGTCTTATGTTGTGAGTTATCTAAATTATTGGTAAAAGCACCAGTAATTCCGCTTATATTTGTAGTAGAGATATCAGAGACTGTAAAATATGTATGTAATGCAGCAGATAACGGGTAGGGGATGTGACTACTGTTGTGCGTTATTAATTCGATCTTTAACTTATCAGTTAATGTGATCTTAACTTGGCAATGTAATCCTTTAGGCCAGAGTGCATGCTCTGTTTCAGTTGGCTCTAAGGTGACTGATGATGTGCTATCTGTCTGTATTTGTGCGGTAACTTGCCATGTTTGGTTACGTACTAAACCATGAGCAATCCCGTGCTCTTTTATCTCTGGGTGTAATTGTCCAAACCAAGGCCAACACACAGGTATACCTCCTCGGATAGGACGACTACCATCTAACTTTGCAGATTCACTGACAAATAATCTCTCTCTACCCCCTTTTATGTAAGATAGTACATGAGCACCAAACAAGGCTATTTCAGCGCAATCATCTTGGTTTTGTAACAAAATAGTTGGTATGGACATAAAACCTCAAAGACAAAGAATCATTTGCAAAGATAACGAAAGCCAATAAAAAAGCCCAGCACTTTTTCAAGTCTGGGCTTTACTATGCTTGCTGTACTTATTTTTGGATATGAGAGACCAAATCAAGTACTTTGTTTGAGTAACCCATTTCGTTATCGTACCAAGCGACTAATTTTACAAATGTGTCCGTTAATGCGATACCTGCTGATGCATCAAAAATAGAGGTGTGTGTATCTCCGATAAAATCGTTTGAAACAACTGCATCTTCAGTGTAATCAAGGATACCCTTGAGTGGGCCTGCAGCCGCAGCTTTAATTGTGGCACAAATTTCTGCATATGAAGCAGGCTTTGCTAAGTTAACGGTTAAATCAACAACTGATACGTCTGGAGTAGGTACACGGAAAGCCATACCTGTTAGTTTACCGTTTAGTGCAGGAATAACTTTACCTACTGCTTTTGCAGCACCCGTCGACGATGGAATGATGTTTTGACTTGCACCACGACCACCTCGCCAATCTTTTGCAGACGGGCCATCTACAGTTTTCTGTGTTGCTGTTGCTGCGTGAACAGTTGTCATCAGTCCGTCTACAATACCGAAGTTGTCATTGATCACTTTCGCTAAAGGAGCTAGGCAGTTAGTTGTACAAGATGCATTGGAAACGATTTTTTCACCGTTGTATTCGTTATGGTTTACACCCATTACAAACATCGGAGTAGCGTCTTTAGATGGTGCTGACATTACGACTTTCTTGGCACCAGCAGCAATATGCGCCTGGGCTGACTCTTCGGTCAAGAATAAACCTGTTGCTTCTACTACAACATCAACGTCTACTGCATCCCACGCTAAATCTTCTGGATTGCGTTCAGAGGTAACTCGGACAAATTTTCCGTTAATTTCTAAACCGCCTTCTACTACTTCTACTGTTCCGTTAAAACGACCATGTGTAGAGTCGTATTTAAACATATAAGCGATATAATCGATGTCTAATAGATCATTGATACCTACAACTTCGATGTTGTTACGTTCAACAGCTGCGCGCATCACTAAACGACCGATACGACCAAATCCATTAATACCTACTTTAATTGTCATAATGACCTCTGAAATGTTGATTTGTAATAAACTTACATAAATTATAGTGCATTAGATAAAAATTGCACGTTTTATCTGGATTAATTGTAGTTTTATTACAACATTGTGTGCAATAATATTGACTGCAATCGTATTCAGTTCACTCTGGTCTGACTTTCAAGAATAATAGGTTCAGATAACTGTAATCAAATGGAAAAAAGTATGTCTATGTCCCCACTTGATGCGCTAGTAGCAATGCGCGGAATCGAGTCAAATTTTATTGATGCTTATGGTAAACCGTCAACCATAGCCGAAGGCTCAAAAGAAAAAATGCTCAAAGCTATGGGCTATGATGTTGAGAACGAAGCAGCATTAATTGAGCAAATAAATACAGATGTAACACGTGCATGGATAGCACCTTTAAATCCTGTTCAAGTATTACGTGATGGCGATTCTCCAATTATCGCTTTGCGCCTGCCTATGGAACTTGTAAATGATGAGTTAACGCTGACCCTTCACTTAGAAGATGGTACTGACAAAAATATACCATTTACCCCAATCGATCATACTTTAATTAATGCCGCAGAGATTGAGAATGGGGAGTTCCAAGAATACGCTGTTGATTTAGCAACGTCTTTACCACACGGTTATCACCAATTAACATTGACTGCACCGAGTTTGGTCTCTGATGAAATTGAAACGTTGGGGGTAGGCACACTCATCCAAGCACCTTGTGCTTGTTATACACAGGATGAAATTGCTGCTGGGAAAAAAGTGTGGGGACTAAGTGTTCAACTCTATTGTGTGCGCAGTTCGCGAAATTGGGGTATAGGCGATTTTACTGACTTACAAAATTTACTGCACAAAGCTGCCGACCAAGGTGCTGACTTTGTTGGTTTAAATCCGATCCATGCATTATACCCAAATAACCCTGACTCATGCTCGCCTTATTCACCATCTTCCCGCAAATGGTTAAATCATCTATATATTGACGTTGAATCCGTCCCATATTTTGCGGCTAAACGTGTGCAGACTATTGTACAAAGTGCAGATTTCCAGCTTCGCTTACAAGCTGCACGTGCAGTTGAATATGTGGATTATCAAGCGGTTGCAGCTCTTAAAATGCCCGTGCTAAAAGCATTATTTGCTGAGTATTCTGAGCATGCCGATCCGTCTGACTTGGATACGTTTATTGAACAAGGCGGGGAGAGTTTACAGGCCATTGCTGTTTATGATGCATTGCAAGAATATCTTAAAGAGAATGGCAAAGACTATTGGGGTTGGCCTGTTTTTCCAGAAAATATGCAAGATGCGCAAGCTGATGCTGTGCTTGAATTTACTCAAACTCATGCTGAGAAAGTACGNTTTTATCAGTTTTTGCAATTTATTGCAGCAGAACAATACAAAGCTGCAAGTAAAGTCGCTGAACATCGTAAAATGACAATAGGTCTCTATAGAGATCTTGCCGTTGGTGTCAGTGAAGGTAGTGCTGAAGTCTGGTCCAGTAAAGAACTCTACGTCACCAAGGCCAGTGTCGGTGCCCCACCTGATATCCTAGGACCTTTAGGACAAAATTGGGGACTGCCACCAATGGATCCTGAAGAATTATATCAACAAGCCTACCAGCCAATTATCGATTTATTCCGATCTAATATGCAACATTCTGGGGCTTTACGCATAGATCACGCTATGGCGTTATTACGTCTATGGTGGGTTTACCAAGGTGACAATGCGGATAAAGGTGGGTATGTGTATTACCCAGTGGATGACTTATTAGGGATTTTGGCATTAGAGTCACATCGTCAAAAAACACTGATTATTGGTGAAGATCTTGGTACTGTTCCAGAGGAAATTCGCGAAAAGTTAGCTGCTAATGGGGTTTACTCTTATCGTGTATTTTTCTTTGAACAAGCTGAAGACGGTGGTTTTTACTCACCTAGTCACTATCCAGTACAATCAATGGCAACTTTGACTATCCATGATTTTCCAACATTAATAGGTTTCTGGCATTGCTACGATTTAGAATTAGGCAGTGAATTAGGTCTTTATCCGACAAAAGAAATATTGCAACCTTTATACCAATCAAGACATGATAATAAACAGCAAATTTTAAATACTTTACATGGTCATGGTGCGATATCTGATAATATCTCACGTGATGTAAATCATGTTGGCATGACTCAAGAATTGAACTATGGCATGCAAGTGCATATGGCCACAGGGTCTAGTGCTTTGTTATCATTACAACTTGAAGATTGGTTAGAAATGGATAAACCGGTCAATATCCCAGGTACCTTTAACGAATATCCAAATTGGAAACGCAAATTAACGCGTAATCTTGAGGATATTTTTACTGATCAAAACATTATTAATTTAGCCCAAAATATTAACCGAGCTCGGCAAAAAGCAGGCTCTTAGTAAACAACTTTTATAACGGAACTATAACCACTATGCAGGATTTTTCACACCTCATTGAAGGCCGCGCAAGCTATCCATTTTCTGATCTCGGTGTTTTTCGTACCGAGTTAGGTGACTATGTTCGGGTCTTTATGCCAGATGCTGAAAAAGTCGAAGTTGTTGATGCAAAGAATAAATGTTGTGTCACATTGCTATCGATGGGTAATGGCATTTTTACTCATCCAGAACCGCAAAAAATTCCAGTTCACTACAAACTGAGAGTGACTTCAGAGTATGGTAAACGAATTATCTACGATCCTTATGCATTTAAGGACCAAGCGTATCACGCAGTACATTTTATTGATCATGCTGCAGCGAATGTTTATAAGCAATTAGGTGCGCAACGAGTAGTTGAAAAAATTGGTCGTAAAAAAGTGCCTGCTATTCGTTTTGCGGTATTTGCACCAAACGCGAGTGCAGTATCCGTTATTGGTGATTTTAATGGCTGGCATGGTGCTGCGCATCCTATGCAGAAAACCGATTTAGGTTATTGGGTATTAATTATTCCAGAAGCGGAAGTAGGACATAAATATAAGTATTCAATCAAAGATGCCCAAGGTCACTCTTTACCGCATAAAGCAGATCCGGTTGGTTTTCAAGCCGAACAATATCCCTCACATGCCTCTGTAATTGTTGATCATGATGCCTATACTTGGTCGGATAGTAAATGGCAGAAAAGGAAGCACCAACCATACTCTCAACCGATAAGTATTTACGAGGTACAACTTGCGTCTTGGCGCAGACCACATGATGAACGTAAATATCTAAGTTATCGCGAGCTAGCGGTCGAGTTAGTTGAGTATGTCGTCGAGATGGGGTATACGCATATTGAATTGATGCCCATCTCAGAATACCCGTTTGATGGCTCTTGGGGATATCAGCCTTTAGGGCTTTTTGCACCCACTAGTCGTTTTGGCACAATTGATGACTTTAAGTACTTTGTCGATGCTTGCCACCAAGCAAATATCGGCGTTATTATTGATTGGGTTCCTGCTCATTTCCCTGAAGATGGTCATGGTTTAGCGCGCTTTGATGGTTCTTGTGTATACGAGTATCAAGATCCTAAAAAAGGTTGGCATCCAGACTGGAATTCTTGCATCTACGATTATGGTAAAAATGAAGTGCGTCAATTTCTAGTCGCCAATGCTTTATTTTGGTGTGACAAATTTCACATAGACGGACTTCGTGTAGATGCTGTTGCTTCGATGCTGTATTTAGATTATTCACGTAATGATGGCGAATGGATCCCCAATGTGGATGGTGGTAATCACAATTATGAAGCGATATCTTTTTTACGCTGGATGAATCAAGAAGTGTATGCTGCTTTCCCTAAAGCTATAACAATAGCTGAAGAATCTACATCATTTCCTAAAGTATCGCGTCCAGTAGATATGGATGGTCTTGGTTTTGGGTTTAAGTGGAATATGGGCTGGATGCACGATTCATTACAGTTTATCAGTAAAGATCCTGCTTATCGTCGTTACCATCATAATGATATTACGTTTAGTATGGTGTATGCATTTGATGAAAATTTCGTATTGCCATTATCTCATGACGAAGTGGTATATGGTAAAGGTTCCTTAATCGGAAAAATGCCAGGCGATGAATGGCAACAAGCCGCTAACTTGCGTGCTTATGCCGCCTTTATGTTTGCTCATCCGGGTAAAAAGCTTAATTTTATGGGGAACGAGTTTGGTCAGTTTCCAGAATGGGACCACGATGGGCAATTAGCCTGGGAACATTTGGATAACCCAAAACATAAGCAAATTCAGAACTTGTACAAAACACTGAATCACACCTATAAAAACNTGTCCCCACTACATGTTATGGATCATGAATATATGGGGTTTGCATGGTTAGATCATCATGATGCCGACCGTTCTATTTTAAGCTTTAGAAGAATCGATCCGCTTACACATTCAGAAGTAACTATCATCTGTAATTTCACTCCCGTGCCTCAAGACGCTTATTCCATTGGTGTAGCACAATCAGGAAAGTATGAGTGTCTATTGAATACTGATGCGGAAATTTTTGGAGGTAGCGCTTATCCCTTACAAAATATATGGCATACAAGTGCACGAGAATCACATGGTTTACCAAATCAAATTACGATTAGTTTACCCCCATTGAGTTGTTTGTACATTGCGCATGTGAATGACTAGGTTGTGATTTGTTATCGATATGCAATAAATATTGTTTTACACAAGGTCTAAAAACCATTTATGTTAGATATTTTAAAGTCAGATATAGCATCATATCCAGCCCCTTTAGGGGCTTCTTTGCGAGATAATGCTTTAAATTTCGCTATTCATGCTCCTAAAGTAAAACAACTACATTTATGTTTTTTTCACCCTGATACCAATGAAGCCCTGGCAGAATATAATGTAAGTCAAAGGACCA
>P_2C_Liq_3_UnCtyDRAFT_100127_pt1 | contig 22148 bp, 22 predicted proteins | sample Pon2CUnioCityCA_3_FD_9720 | JGI IMG/M metagenome (IMG submission 9720)
AGTTGCGTTGAATCCAAGTGCTCAACGGATTGTGGCTTTCGGCATCGTGCCTTTCAATATTAAACGGCACTTCAATCATAATAACTATCTACCATACGCAATAGCGTTTGATATTTTTCGTATGCTGCTCGAACTGAGGGATTTTTATTACGGATCCGTTCTTCACGCTCGTGTTCTTCTACAATCATTTTTGCGTGATCTCCTATATAAGGTCCTGAACGATTCATAGTCTCATAGAAGTGTTTTTCCATATGAACAAGGTGATCGAAATCACGCTGACTCATATCAATCTGTACACCGTTTTCTACTTCAAACGGCTCATTAAAGTTTGTATCGTCGTTCCATACTTTAAATGGTTTAGGAATCGTATAACGCCTACGCCCTTCCGATACAGTAGCACGGTATTTGTTTTTAAAGTGTTCTACATCATCTGTCACAGTTTCTCTCCTGGTTCAAATCCGCGGAATGTTTTAAAGCGTGGAAAGCGTAGGCTGAAGGTGCCGTCTTGATTCTGTGTTACAGCATCTGCCCTAACTTCAACAAGATTACCAATGACAGCATCACGATCATTCCAAAACTGGGTTCTGTTATCATCCGTAAAGCCACTACCAACATTGACACGTATATCTTTCCCGTCATCCTGCCCAGCGCATACCAAAGCCCCGAGTCTTCCTTCATTACGTCCAGTTCCTTCTTCAACTGCTGTTACCTCCAGTGTTACTTCGATAAACGGCTTTGCTTTAAGCCAAGCATGTGTGCGCTTACACTCATAAGGTGCATCCACATCCTTGATCATAACACCTTCGTATCCACCGTCTACAGCCGCCTTATTAAGCTCTACAAAGCGGGTCTGTCCTTCTTGGGTATCCAAGTCTACCGTTTCCCAATCCAGCGCTGTAACGTGCTGTAAGACCGCCTTGTGATCTTCTACCCAATGCTTGGTAATCTCACTGCGGAAACTTTGTGGCTTGTCCCATACACCATTGTGAAAGCATCCTAACGGAATAGTGTCAAACAAATGCAGTACTGCGTCAGTGTGTTGCTTCCCGTCCTTGCGATGAATCTGCTTCATAAGGTCTTGGAAGTCTGCACTCATTACCTCGCCGTCTAACACAAGCGGATATGGCACAGGATGGTCTTGGATCACAGCTTCAATCTCTTGGATGATGTGTCCAAAGTTGTGAAACTGTTTTCCGTTGCGACTAAACATTTCTACTTTGTTGCCGCGAATAACTGTAAGCACACGCACACCATCAAGTTTGATTTCGATCTGCTTCTTGCCTCGCATCTTCTTTTCGTGCTTGGCACTATCATGAGCAAGGGCACAAGTAAACACAGGCACAGTACCTGGTACTACTTTGTTAACAGTCTTTTCGCTTACACCGCAACGCAGGTCTTTGATAAGAATACGACGATACCAATCATTCCACTGTTCGGTAGTAGCAACACTCATTGCAAGTTCAATAGCATCACGAGCAACGTGTCCTGTTAGTTGCCTACCTGCAAGATTCATTGCCAGTTCTACAAATGTTTCCCAGGCCAATCCTTGTCCAGGTGTGTCATCACGCACAGGCACTTGTTTTACACCAAATGTAACCAATGCATCTAGTGCCATCTTAACACCTTCAAAAAACTCAGGCAAGCCTTCTTCGTGTGCGTCACGAATGATAGCTTCTTTGTCTAAGCGACTGTTGTGCTGTTCTAGCTTGCGAATGATTTTGTCTGGTTGTGTTCTCATTTTGCTCTCAATTCTTCAAGGTTAACTGGAGTATAGTTGATTTGCTCAACACTCATGCACTTGTGCTTATCAGTAGGCGATGGGTTCTGATGAATGTGTCCGTGAACGTTGATCATTCCTACATCTCCCCAGCGATGTGTTTCACCAAGTGTGCTTTCGTGAACAGGCACATGAGTCAGCAACAATCCAAACTCAGGAAACATTCTCCACAGATCAATCTTGCCCCACCAGCCGCCGGCAGCATGAAACTTGATGTTGTCGTGGTTACCAACTACCAAACGCTTCTGTCCGTTCAGGCGAGGCATATTAGTGTCCATCCACTCTTGCTTGCGATCACCAAACAACACATCGCCCAAGTGGTACACTTTGTCACCAGGCTTGACAACACTGTTCCAGTTGTCAATCATAGTCTCATTCATTTCTTCAACATCTGCGAAGTCGCGAGTAGGTTTACCCACTTTGTCAGTAAAGGTTAGAATGTTAGCGTGATCAAAGTGTGTATCGCTGATTACCCAAATGTTTCTCATAGTAGTTCCTCTAGTTCTACTATACTATACACTATGATCGTAAGTTAGTCAAGAGTATTAAGTCGGCGAAAATAGTTTAACAAAAAATCATGATCCATGTCACGATGACTATTATCAAATCTACTTATTTTTGATGTCGGGCCAAAGCGTTTAACTAAATCTTTGTTGATCATGTTGGTCTTTATTTTCATGGTTTTTTCACTGTCATCTTCGTTATACAAAAGATAAACTTTATCATATAAGGTATCCATGAATATATCTGCTTCTATCCTGTATTTTTTTAGTATATCATTGACATCATCAAATAAGATAGTTTTACCACCTATGCGTACACTGTTGCTAGGTATAGTTTTATTGTATTTTCTTACATTGATATTTGTTAGTAGATTTTGTTGATTCATCAAATATTCAAGATGCTCCATCCATGCTTGATGTCCGTCTGCTTTTAAATGCCAGCATTTGGTTTTTTTAAATCCTTTGTTGAGTGCCCAGTATAACATAGAGTTATCAAAATCAGTTGGTTCATAATAAAAATCTTTGTCAAGTTGATCTATAATATTTTTGTTATCATTGTTTTGAGGAAGTTCATGACAGGTGTTGAACATGTAATATTTTAAGTTATGATGTTTTAAAACTGTTTGTAATGTATAAGCATACACTGCCCAGTCAGATTCTAGTTGAGATTCATAAAACAACAATGGCGATAACTCACTGAGTTGACGTACTTCTCTAGTACTAAACAGTTTAGGATCGGTGCCAGCTGTGAAAGGAATATATTTACTATCTACAAAATGACCAGTCGAAGTATGTACATCTGATGTGTGTTCAGGATATCTTAGTTCTATTCTATTGGTACTTGTCCAGCCTATTAAAAAAATATAATCATCGTTGGGATTTAAATAGTTGTTGATAAAATGTAGTGTAGATCTATAAATGTATTGATTGCTTGCACCAGGACGTCCTAACTGATAGTGGTTCATGTTATGCTTTTTAGCAAGTAACCCACCGAAGCTGTGATTGCTATTATAAAACCCAGTTCCACTAACACCGTCAATCATTGAACCTGCTGTGTGACTACATCCTATTGTAACTAATGTTGTCATGTGTTCTCCAATAGATTTGCATCTGTTATTAGCTCTGCTAAAAACTTTGCATAATCAAAAGTTTCGTCAGATGGTAGTTTGTTGTTTGCTATTTCTAAATAACTTTTCATTGCACTTTTTTTGTTAAAGCTATCATAATAAAACTTGGTGTTGAGATTCTTAATGGTATTTTCGGTATACCTATTGTAGTCTAACGCAGACACTGTATTAAACATATAATATTTTATTTGTTTAGCTTCCAACAACTGTTGAACTCCGTATACAATACTGCACCATCTCTGGCTAATAAGATAACGATTAAATAGATAATCGTCATACTTGTGCAGTTTGTTCATCAACAGATTCTTATAGTTTGTACTGTTTTTTTGATATGTAAAATATTCATCTCGATACTCAGCATCTAATCTGTAAGGAGAAGTCCACCCTATTAAAAATATGCAGTCACTGGTATTGTTTAATGATATTATCTTTTTAACTATTTTTTTATGTATCAAACTATTACTGGTATCAAGATCTGCTAGATTTTCAACTTCTAAGTTTAATAGCTTTGCTGTTCTATCAGCTAAATCTGATGAGTTATGAAGATGTTCGTCACCAAATACAATCAGTTTCAAATCATTCCCTCCATCCACGGTATGTAATCTACAATGTTTACGTTTCTAAACTTATCACTAGCCTTGGTGTTATCTACAAATATTTTCCAATCGTCTTTGTTAGCAGGTTGATTTAACACTTGTTTGAGATTGATAATATTATCAACTGCCCATTGTTCCCAGTCTGGTAATCCTGCATTTTTAAACTTATTATACTGTTGCTCTAACATGATATTCATTTCACGTTTTTGCTGATCTGGAAGATTCCTAATATGAAGCCAGTGAGGATGATCAACCAAGTTAAAGTGCGGTAAGCAGTTTTGATATCCGTGGTTATTCCAATCACTGTTGTAATGCCAAGTATCGTATTGATGTTTACACCAATCTAATACGTTAGGCAAGTCGTGTAGATTCAAAAGACTAAGTGTTACATGTGTGTGTACAATCACTCCTTCACGTGGTTTACTAAACTCTGCTAGTTTTTTCACATTTTTTTCAATCACTCGCCATTTGCTAGGGAATCGAACATAATAAGCAAGATCGCCTATAGCATCAATGCTCAAGCTCAATACCACCCCACGGAACTTGTCCCATATTTCCAATAGTCTATCTGGAATAGTTGTACCGTTGGTGTTGTAGTGCAGTTCAATATTTTGACTCCACCCTTGTTCAACAATGTGTTCTAACCAATCATAATGTTCTGTAACCACCAAAGGTTCGCCGCCAATGAAGTTTATTACTTTTACATTAGGTAGTACATCATCATAAAACCCTTCTGCAAATGCTTTAACAAACCACGGATCTTCAGAGCTCAACTTTGCAATATGATATGCAGTCTTGTCCCAATCTGTATGTGGTACAGTAGGTCCTTCTTCGATCCATCTATGACTTGCCCACGGATTGCAACTACGACATTTCAAGTTGCATACATTACCCAAACTGATGTCTAAATATGTGATTGCTTGTGGATCTAGATGTCCGTCGATGCCTACGTGCTGTAAACTTGTGTCGATGTCCTTTTCGTAAATCTCATTCCACGTTTGTCTAAAACTACGTATACCTTGATCTTCTAACTCAAAGCAACCTTTGCAACCTTCGGGTATTTGATCAGCTTGAAGTTCCGCTCTAATACTTTTTAAAGCATTGTCATTTATAAACTCTTCAATGTTTTCTACATTTTTATTTCCGTGATGTTGCCATTCTTCTATGTTGTCAATTTTAACATCAGGCATGAAAGTTTGTGTACCTACACGACTAAAGCAACACGGCCTTGCTCTGCCATGCGAATGTGTGCTGTATCCTTGCATAGCAAGATAGCAAAACTTTTCAGGTAAGTTATCTAATTTTTTCTGCATATTCTGGCCTTGCTTTACTAATGTTAAAATCTGCTGCACAATGACAATGTGATTTAGGACACCACACTCCTTCGCTCATTGTTGTGTTAAACTCGCCTTGCACTATATTTCCTACAATAGGACCTACACCACAACTGGCTTGTTGTATGCGTCCATTAGGATGTATATGCAAACTTTCGTGTATGTTGCAAAGCCATCCTTGAAAAAAGTTTTTACCTTCAGTGATAATACCATTTGTATCAATAGGCTCTACACTATCATCTTCATAAACTACTTTAGCCCACGCATAACTAGGATCTTTTTTGATAGGTATTGTTTGTTGCTGAACAGTGCTGTTGGTTTTAAAAAAGTCCATTTGCCATTGTTCTTCATAGTGATAAGGATCTGTGCTAGGACGCAGCTCATCGTATACTGGTGCATATTCAATCATATAGTTGTCGCACTCATCTTTTATTCTATCGCCAAAGTCTACACACTGTTGAAAATGATTGTGACTCATCATAATTCTACTACATAGATAGTTCTTCTTATCTTGTAGATATTTGTATGTATTGATATATTTGTCTTCTTTGCTCCATTCAGCATGATAGCTAGCAACAACATCTTCAAACAAATGATGATGTTCTTCCCACCAGCTAGTTGGTCTACTGAAGTTGGTATTAATACCTACGCAACTGCCTGGCCACTCGGCAAGTTCACGGAACTTCTCTACAACAGGAATCAATGCTGCCCAGTATGTTGGCTCGCCACCACTGAGATACAGTTTAAAGTATTTGTAACCTTTGTTTTTGTAGTGCAACATAATACGCTCTAGTGTATCTACTATCAACGGAATATCTGAATCGTTTTTGTTGCGTCCTGCCCAGTTCCATTCACTGCAATAACTACAACGAAAGTTACACCAATCGTTGACTTGCCACACAATACTTACCCATTTGTCTTTTGCTGGGATGATTGCTTTTATATCTTGCATTCTTTGTCCAATATACTATTAAGTTGAGGAAACACATCTTTGAACTTATACTTGCGATATCTGTCGTTGATATCAATAAACTCACGCATACGCTTCATATTTTCTATACTGTATTTATTACTATTAAGTGTGTAGTTAATGATTCTCTGGACAGGGTCCTTGTGTGCAATAGTTTGTATGCTTTTTAATCTGTCAACGACTTGTAGTTTTACCAAATCAGGCCAAACAGTGCTGTGTATTTGATCTGGGTGTTCTAAAAAGATAGGAACAAAGTCTATGCGTCTATTGCCTTGCTTGTGTTCCAACCATTCAATCAACGGTTTTACATCAAAAATATTCCATGCTTGATACACAAAATAAATCTTTAACTGCACACTGCTAGGAAGTGACAATGCTTTGTCAAAGTTTTCTTCTACCTTGTTCCAATCTGTAGGATAGCGTATATACTGATTGTGAGCACCATATCCATCAATACTCATCTGTATTTCACTGGTGTCAAAGAATCCTAGTTTATCATAAAAGCCTTCTGGCCATGTGGTCATGTTGGTGGTCCAAGCAACATGACACTTGCTGTTACCAGCCTCAACGAGCTTGTCTAATACGTATTGATTGGCTTGTATTAATGTAGGCTCGCCTCCAGTTAAGTAGAGGCGTTCTAGCGTGGGTGCTACGCTGTCTACAAAGTCTCTAAACTCCTGTGTTTCATACCAAGCCCAATCATGTGCTTCTACACTTTTTATTTCGTGCTGCCATTGATCGTTCAACCATTGCGGCACAGTTTCGTTGGCAAGTATTTTCTTGCGTTCTTTGTAGATATTGTCACTGCTTACACTCCAACAACTGTTGCACTTTAGGTTACAATGATTGCCAAGTCTTAGTTCCAAGTGTGTAGGATTACCATGATTGGGCATAGCATAGTTTTCGTTGGCCCATTGTCTGCTGCTTTGCAATCCTTTGGCTTCATGTTCGTAACAACGATTGCACTCTTTAACAGGCTTGCCGGCATACATGTTGGCTCGAACATCCAGCATGTATTTGCTGTTCCAGATATCCCACCAGTCCATTTTACCTAGTACAGCATCCTTGCCGTCTACCTGTATGTAGTCTTCGCCATACACATGACAGCACAACTTGCATCTACCGTCTGTGTTGGTATGCACATTTATAAATGGATATATGCAAAATGTATCACTCATTCCATTTTCCTTTGCCTTGCCATTTATATTTAAAGCTGAGATCCAAGTTTCTATATTTCAAAAACTTCTGTTCATTTTCTTTAAAAATAGTTCTATCGTGTGCATTTTCTGGATCAAGATGCGATTTATTAGCATCGCCTTTCCATGCAAGTTTTCTTGCTCGAATAACAGCGTTACTATTGTCTCTAGTAAAATCCATGATTGCCCATACCGGGCTCCACGGGTCAATACTAACATGTTGTCTACCGTTTTCTATCCAATATTGATCTTTCCAGTCGTCGTATGGATCTTGTCTATAGTCCCACCAAAAATCAGCAGTCCAGTTTCCATCATCGTCAATTTCAAAAACATAATCGGCATCCAATGGAGCAGCATTTCGATCACCCCATTCTTCATATTCCCAGTCTTTTCTAAAACGCAATGTCATTTTATATCCGCCTCTGGTTCTCCAAAGTATGCGAAAGAACGGCCATATTTCATTAACCAAACTGTCAGCAAAGTTACTGATATTGGGTTTAATAATATTGTAGTCAAAATCATCGTAATCGTATTCGATATGATTTAATTTATTAGGATTATTAAACTTTGCTTCGTAATGAAACTCAGCAAGATTATGACGTGTAGGCTTACTACACTCTAAATCAGTTTGCAAAAAATCAGTAAAGATACTGAAACTTTTCATTTTGATCAACTTGTGAACAATACTAGCTTTCAAGTCTGTGGTAATCCAGTGGTTGTAGTAGTAGAATGGCATAAGATCAAACTTTTCAAAGTTTTGTCCTACAATAGTGTCAACGCCTACACTAAACCCGGTGCCTTGACTGATTGCTGTAATACCATAGTTTCTCATGCGCCACAAGAATGTAAGGGTATCTTCAAACTCTTTAGGACCTTCGTTAGGAAAGCCTACAATCCAGTTGGTCATTGCTTGAATGCCGACTGCATGACCATCACGGAAGTTGGCTTCCATTTCTGCTACAGTGACTTTTTTGTCCATTGCATCTAGCACAACCTGACTGCCACTTTCAATGCCATAGTTCAACACTTCACACCCGCCGGCTTTGAGATCTTTGTAAAACTCTGCATCCATTCTTCCGTCACAACGACAATAACCTGTCCAGTGTATGTCTAACCCTTTGGCTGCAACACCATTTACAAACGCTCTAAGTTCGTTGAGATTGCCGTTTACAAGACTGTCGATAAACCAAAATACATTAGTACCATGTTCATAGTACATGTGTTCGATTTCGTCTAGTGTACTAGCTGCTGTTCGTTGTCTATACTTCCAAAAGTGTGTTTCTTCACAAAACGTACACTTGGCAATACAGCCTCGTGAAATCTCGCACAATGCTCCATTAGGAAAAGTGTACTTTTTAAAATCAAAACCGCTGTAATCAGGCAACGGCAATGTGCTGAGATTGTAACGTTGATTTTCAGGTTGTCTGATAATCTTACTCACAGCTTGTTCTGTGATTTCAATGTTCTTTTGCTTTTCGATATTTGCCAACATCACCAATAATGGTTGTTCACCTTCGCCGTTGATGATGTAATCGTATACTTCCTCACCTTTGTAGTAACTGGCATGTGTAGCAGGGCCTCCTGCAACAATCTTTACATCAGGCAAACGTTTTTTAAGTTCAGACGCTAACCACTTTGTAGGTTCTTCGTTGCAATAGTACAATGTAAATCCTACTACATCAGGCTTGAACTCAACCATACGTTCGATGTATTCTTCCATGATAGGTTTCAAGTGTTGATGTATATCTTTGTAATAAGGTTCTTTGTGCCAATGCCAATCTCTCAACGGATCCCAAGGATTAAACTCGACATCCCAGTTGTCTTGTTTGTATCTCCACGATGCTTCTACGTTAATATCATAAGTTTGACATTCATACCCTGCACGTTTTACAGCACTAGATAACTTGGCAATATTATATGGCGGAAAACTTGGATCCCACTCTGGCAACAACGCAAGACACACACGAGTCTTGCGATTTACATCATACTCAATGTGAAGATTTTCCAAACCTTTTTGCACAGGCTTGCTGTATTTTTGAATAGCAGCTAGCGTAGCAGTGTGCTTGTCTTCTGCTAATGTACCAGTTGGTTTTTTTGGTTTTATTCTATTTGGATCTTTTTTATCAAAAAAGTTCATTGTTGTAAATCACCTAGTTCTGGAAATATGTCAAATACATTTTCACTACGCAAACGATCTACTTTGGTAGTTTTAAAACGCCACATTTTTGTTTCTTCTGCTCTGTCTGTTTTCATAAACTGTAATATGCTTTCATAATCACTTATAACTGATTGTATGTTTGCAAACTGTTTGAGATAATCAATATGCTCATCATAACGTCTACGTACTTGATCTTTAATCCAAGGCGGAAGTATTTGCAAACGCATATATGTTGGATCAAGCAAAATATTAATACGTATGTTTTGCGGTTCCAATAACCCTTCTTCGATCCATTCTTTGTGGAAGTCGGGTAAGTTTAGCACGTTGTACACACTCACTGTGGGCGTAAGTTCAAAATACACATGCGGACACTGTTCAATCATTGTGCGTCTATTTTGCACAACTTCGTTCCACACCATGTTCTTACGCAAAAACTCACCACGTGCATGATTGGCATCTAAACTAGCTGCAACTCTCACATGTTCAAACTTGTTCCAATAATCAAATGCAGTTTTCTTTTTGTAATACATTTGTGTGAAGTTTGTAGTATAGTCCAGCTTAACATCGTGCTTGCCCATAGCAATCCACTTGTCAAGAATGTTGTAATGTTCTTTGGTAATCAGAGGTTCTCCACCTGCCCAATACACACGCTCTACGCTTTTCAGCATAGGTTCAAGTTCATCCAAGAAACTACGCATGTCATCACGCACTTGCAATATTTTAGGATGCCCCGGATCACCGTGTGTTTGTTTGTGATCTTCAAACCAACTGCTGCTAAACTGTGGACCGCAACTTCTGCACTTTAGGTTGCATAAGTTACTAAAACGTATATCCATATACGCCATATTTACATCACCGGCACTACCGTCGTCACTGGTCTGTTCTACTTTGTCTACATGATGCTTGAAGTTTTCGTTGCTGCTGTTGCGTAAAGTGTTGATGCCGTTTTCTTCAAGTTCGTAACAACGTCTGCACTCAGGAGATTTTTTATCCTGCAACATGTTGAGTCTTATTTTACGCATCTCAGGACCATTCCAAATATCCTGCAAACTCTGATCTTGTGTGTTTCCTACTGGTAATGCAGGATCGCTCATACAGCAAGGATATGTGTATCCAGCAGGCCACAAATGCATGTGAACCCATGGCATCATACAAAAAGTTTTTGTATCGGTTAACTTAGACATACAAATCCTTTAATTCTGGAAATACTTTTAAAAAGTTTTCTCCTCGTTTTAAATCTAGTTTTTGCATTTCAACCCTAAACTGAGGAATCAAATTGCTATTGTTACTACTATACATGAAGTTAATGATATTGTCTATTCCTGATTTTATAAACTCAGATCTATCAGGATACATATTGTATTTTTTAAGGTCATCTTTGAGATGCTCCAAGTTATCCTTGGCAAGTTTTTTAAGATGATCCGGAAGTATGGTTATGCTCAACCACTCTGGTCCTACAAGTATATTACTAAAGTTAATATCGTATTCAGTAGCAAGATTGTGTTCAAACAAAAAGTTTACGATTTCACGCAAGTCTAATACATTTAGCACACTGATAGTAGGATTAGGCTGCATGATTACACCTTTGTCATAGCTGTGTTCAAAGTTGTCTCGTATCCAACACAAGTTGTTGAAAACTGTATCCCAAGTTTGCCCTGCTCTAGTGTATTCAGCTTTAGGACCAACTTGATCCAAACTTACACAATAAAAGATTTTGTCAAAATGACTCCAATAGTCCTTGATGTGTTTGCCTTTGAGACTGAGGCGTGTAGCGTTACTGTTGTATGTCAATCTCGGTTTGAGTCCACGCTCTATGAGCATGTCTAGCAATCTATAATGCTGTGGCATAAACAGGCTCTCGCCGCCAGTAAAATATATCTCTTCAATATCGTCTAGCACACTTTCAATCTCTGTCCACATCTCTGGATGATTGATTTCTACAACTTCAGGCTTGCCATTGATATCTTCTGCCCACTTGCTGCTAAAGTGCGGTCCACAACTGCGACACTTCATATTGCATAGATTTGAAAATCTTATATCAAAATAAGCAAGATTCATCTTGTCTACAGTGCCGTCTTCTTGTGTTGTTTGCACAAGATCATAATGATGATCGTATTCAGTATTAAACTTGTGTCTATAACTAATGACACCTTGTTTGTCGTAGTTGATGCATTTAGCACAACCTTCACTAGGCTCATTTGCTAACATACGCAAACGTAGTTCACGCATCTTATCACTGTTCCATGCACCCTTAAGGCCATTGCGATTTATATTGTCCACAGGCATATCCCAATGATATATACAACAGGGATATGCGTCACCTGTTTGCCACACACTCATGTGCGTCCAGGGTGCCATACAAAAGTTTTCTTTGAATTTATTTTGTTTCGACTGCATGAAATATTTCTTTTACTATAGTAGACCATTTAACTTGTCTATTGAAAAAATGTTGTTGGTTATGTATTAATTTATCAAAATATTCTTTTCTGATAGTCTTTTTTAATCTATGTATATTTTGTGCTTTGATATTTTCTAACATAGCGATTCCTGAGTTGTAATCAGTTACACTTTCGACCCCAAACAAGTTTTCAAAGGTATGATACCCTCGGGCGTTTAGTAGTCTGTGCATGTCAGGATTGCCCACAATAAAATATGGTTGCAGATTAGCAAATGCTTTGTATGTTTTTTCTGTTATAAAGTTGTGTACACAATCACTTTCAGTAATGATATTTAATAGACTGTCATCATAATACTTTTGAATATCGTTTCGATAGTTGATAATAAACTGTTTGTCAATATGATCTAACATGCGAGGATACATTTTTCTTGCTTTGACTATTTTAAAGTCGTTGTGAAGCTCGGCAGGTATTCTCTTGGTTACGTGATAACTATCTGATAGTAGTTTATAGTCACTTGGATACTCTTTAGGCAAATGATAACTCACATGTCCTTGATCAATCATGTTTGATTTTATAATAGCATAGTAAAGCCAAATTCTATGCGGTTTAACATTTCGATTGAGACATATATATTTTTTAGATGCAGTTGCAATAGATTGAAACTTTTCACTAGCATTTGCTACAGGAATATCCAACAATGTTTTATGATGAAATCTACTGTAGCTTTCCCAAAAGTTAACGCATATATATTTTACACCATTGAGTATTTGACCATGAGCATCTATATTACTACATAGTACAATAGTTTTACTTGGTTGTATGTTTAACTTTTTTAAAGATTGAACCAACTCTTCTGGAGTTATCACATGTTCAAGACAACTCATTAATACTAGAAATGCGTTTGGATCACTGTTTAACATATCTACAGATTTTTGACTTATAACAAAATCTGTTTTGTTAGGCATATGAATAAAGTTTAAAATAAACTTATAACTATCTTTTTCTAAAATATGAAAGTTTTTTGTATTGTAAAAGTTATTGTAGCTAAACTCTTCAAAATGACTCAGCATGTTGTCAACACACACTGTCTTTTTTCTAGGCGGTGCTTCTTTTTGTACCATTAATCCAGCATGAGGTTGCATCTCGACTGCATCAAGTAAAAAGTAATGTTTTTTCATACTTTATTATAACTTATTTTTTAGATTTTGCAAGAAGTTTCTCTCTGTGAGGTTCTAGGTATTTGGCCACTAAGTCAAAGAATGTAACATTCTCACCTGGAATGTCTACAACTGTATCTGCTGGTACACCTGCCGCATCAGCAAATTCTTGAGGATTGTTATCTAAAACTGCACCACGTAATGCTGTAGCACTACTCAAGCGTGGAGTTGGTTTTACTTCAATGTTTTTGAAGTTGTATGATCCATGTGGCCCTTCAACGCCGTTGTACTGCTGTATAGTTTTAGGAACCCAAGCTTCGTCTGTAAACAACACCAATGTAGCATTTGGGTGTTTTTGATATAACTCACTGGCCAAAGTCAGCCAGCTTTGACTGAATACAATATGTTCTTTTACTTCAGGCATAATAGTTTCCATAGCAACTACTTTAACTTGTGCAGGTAATGGATCTTTAGGACCAACTGTACTTTGATTTGTACCCACATACCAATGTGTTTCTTTAGCAGCCATTTCCCATGCTGCTTTGTGTCCTTTGTGAGGAGGATTAAATCTTCCAAATATAAGTCCTACTGTTTCGCCTTGAGCTTCAAATAGTTGTCTCAGTCTCATTATGATCTCCTAGTAGCTACAGTTAAACCTGGCTTGCCTAGAGAATACTTTTCGTTTTTATCATTTACCACACTGTGAAAGTCTAGCTCATATACTGCATTTTCATATTCATCGTAGCTTTGATTACCTACATAGTATCTGCCATTTGCTACAAGTTCTGCACCTTTGGTTTGACTAGCTGTCATTCCCATTGCTAACAGTCCATTTTTGCTTCTAAAGGCAGTGGGCTTAAACCCCATTTGTGCTAGACTTTGCGGATCGTCATAGTAAGAACTATTAGCAACAACTAGATTTGGTCCTTGTACGATTTTTGCATATATTTTATCTATACCTGGCTCGAGTATTTCTCTACTAAACTGTGCATTAAAGTCAATGGTTGCATTGCCATCTACTTTTTCAGCTGATTGCTGTCTGCCGTCTATGTTGTCTTTGATCATGTTAGCAGCTTGCTCAGGAACTTTGCCAGCACCACGGAATGCTTCTTTTCCAGCGCGATCATATGCTACAGCCATATATTGGTTTTTTAATCTAGGCTCTACACTGATATAGATTGTATACCCTTTGTATTCATCTGCTTTTTTAAACTGTTTACTAGTTCTAATATCGAACTCATTTAACGAAAATTCAAATAGTTTCATGCTGGGGTCCACCTTTTTCTTGGTACTAGTTTTACATTGCCAAACTTTTTATTAGTATCAGCATAACGCACACGGCCTTCGCCGTTGGTATCCCAAATATCACCTTGTTCGCCTTCTAGTTGGTCGATAACACGATCTTTCATACGTTGTATCATTTTAACCAGTTCAAATATAGCACTTGTGGCGCCTTTGAACTGTAAGTCCAGCTCAGCAATCTTTGCTTGTTTACCTGTGCTAACTTTGCTTTGTGTTAACCAAGTTGAAAAATGTTCAGCATCTAGTTGATCTAGTTGTTTTGCTTTTGCTGTTTGATTTACATATGTGTATATGATATTCTTTAAATCGGCAAGTCCTTTTGTGCTTTCAAGAAAACCATCAATCTGTTGAGCATGTGTTTTTACAAATTGTTCTACTGCATTGATAGCATTGGTGTCTACTTCAATAGGCTTTGTATTGTATACTGGTCCTAGTACAATCAGTTCACTGCTGTTGTCAAATGCGCTGAAATCTTGCATTGGTTGTTGCTGACTATCTGGCATTCCAAACTCTGGAAAGTATGCATGTCCTACAACCATAATGTCAGCAGAACCGATGCGTCTACCAAGATCACTGTTTTCTCTTACATGATAACATGTTTGCGATTTAGGGTTTGGACAAAACGTATATACACCATTTTCTACCTGAGGACGCTGCAAAAACAATCCATCGGCGTAAACAAAGCCTACAAAGTCTTTGGGTGTAGCACGATCAAAATAAGGATACAAACTAGCAAAGTTTCCAGCAAACTCTTCACGTGCTGTTTTTTCTTCTGGAGTTTTTGGATTGCCGCTTTTGTTAGCAATAAAGTCCTTTACAGCTTCAGGAGAATCTGTTGCAGCACCTTTGCTCCACCCGTTATGACCTGCTAGTATTAATGGACCATTTTTTTCAGCTCTACCCCAATAGATTTGAGGATTGCCGTCCCATTTCATACGTATGCTTTGACTGCCACTTTCTTGTGCCATGTCCTTGAGGTGTTCGAGTGCTTCGATTGTGCCAGCACTACCATAGAAGAAAACCAAGTCTTCCAAGTGATTGAATGCTCTGCCCAGTTGTTTGGCTTCTACTATTTTGATATCGTTGTATCTCATTTTAGAGATTCCATTACTTGTCTAAACCAATCTTGTTCTGACAAACTTTCAGTTTTAACTGTACTCCAGTTTCTGTCTTGTTCTGCTCTTGCTAGTAGTTCTTCTGAATTAGGAACTTTTGCTAAGATAGATTCAGCACTGCTTAAATCGTTGGCAGTTGCATCATCACCTAATAACTCTTTTGCTATTCCGTCTAAGTCATCTGTTATAAACCCGTTAGGATCTTTCTTTCCATTTGGCAATCTTCTAAACAGTCCTTGCCAAGCACTCCATAAAAGTCCTTTGTCTTTGGCAATGATTGACATTAGTAGTTGTTTGTGTAAACCTTTGTAAGGTGATCCTTGTGGAATACTGTGTTTGTGAAACTTGGCCACAGTAGGAGCATTTGCTACTACCATAATATCTACTTGAGCACTACTATTGCCTACTGGCGATCTAACATGAACGTTTGTTCCTGTCTGTGCTGTTTCAAATCCTTTTTGAGATATGTAGTCGTTCAACATCTTACGACCAGTTTTAGGATCTCTCACATCAAAATAGTTCATTACAGCATCGAGGTCAACAATAACATCAAGATCACCACTTGTTTTTCCTGGAGTAGGCGTAGCAGCACTTCCAACTGGTATAGCCTCAATCCCAGTTCCTGCTAAACTGTCGTTCACAGTTTTAAGGATAACTTCAATATCCTTGTGATCAAAATCACTTGTGCCTTGAAAAACGTTGCCGCCCATGTTTCACTCCTGTTATTTAGAGTATTTATCTACTTTATGTGTATGTTAAATAATAGTCCCGTCGGCAAACTCTAGTTCTACACACTCACTCTTTTCATCATACTTGTATTTGTATTCCGGTAATGGGTTGTGTGGTTTTAATCCAAAGTAGCTGAGTATTCGTTTAGGGTTGAAACCAGTGTTCACAGCACTGTGCCAACTGAGATAGTTGTCCCATTGCCAAAGATTGCCTTGTTCTTGCATATAACAGCATACACCTTCAATCATAAACCCGTGTCCTTCTTCGGGTTCTCCTAAATGAACATGGTATCCGTGAATAGTACCCAGCTTTCTAAGTTTATGTTCTTTGTCTTGATCTTTTTCTCTAGCATAGTCATAATGCGGTACTGTAAGTTTACCTGGGCTAAACTCGCTTACCACCACTCTTAAACATACAGTATCTAGTATCTCGTCTAGTTTGTGTATATATTTTTCAGGGAAGTGTTTTCCAGTATAGATTAAACCATCACACATTGGGCCTGGGTAGTCTGCTTGAATAACCTTTACCAAACGTTCATCAGCATTAGGATCATTTATCAGCATCTTCGAAATACGATCTAGATTGCCTTCAGAATCTCTAAAAGTATGGTATTCGCGATGGCCGCCTTGTAAATCTAACAACAGCTGATCACAGTTTAGTTCTTTGTTGATGTTTCCGATTAGTTTTGCCATTCTACTTCTTTCTTCATTAGTTTAAGTTTAGCAGGACACATGCCGCATACATCCTCAGCTTTGCGATGAAAGAAAGCTACAACTTCTTGATCGCTACTGTTGGGCTGTAGTGCTTGATATTTTAAATATCTATCCCACTTACTATTTAACTTATATTTTTTAGACATGAGATTAATATAAGCAATCGGAGGACATTTCCAGATAGCCGAATCGTATAACTGGAGGCAATCTTGATAAGTAGGACAGTTATTCCAACTGCTTTGAGGATCGTTGTCCTCAAACGGCAAAACTTCTGTTCCAGTGTCTTGATAGATTTGAAACCAAGTTTTATGATTATTATATACACAATAGTTTATATCGTGTGATTCAACATAATCGATTATTTGATTAAACTTTTGATTGTATTCTTTGCTGTCGTAATGCTTGCTGATATACAACTTGGTGTTAGTGTCTTTGAGTATTGTAGGTAAATTTTTATAACGCAATAATAACCAACCATTGGTGACTATTTCTAACTCACTATGAGGCCAATATTTTCTAGCAGAGATGATTATAGGTTCTATTTGTTTGTTTAGTAAAGGCTCGCCACCTACTAGTGCAACAGTTTTAGGAAGTATGCGCTTGTGCCATGGCGCATACCAAGATTCTAACATTTCTAATGTGATTTTTTGATCATGTTTATAGTTACTAAAGTCGCTACAACTAGAACAGGAAAAGTTACAGTTGTGATTTACATGCCACTCTAAACTACTAATCGAAATCATTAGATAGCTACACCAATAGTCCTCAACATTCCTTTGGCTAGATCGAGGTTGTCTAAGTTGTTTACTTCTTGATCAATTTTGTCAAGTGCTTGAATTTTATTGTTTGTTCTAGCATTTTGCTCTAGTTCTACAGCTTGTGCAAACCCACTGAGGCTGTGCATAAATGCTTGAAACTCATTGTAGTCAAAATCTTTCATAGGGTGTTCCTTACTGTAAAGTTGTAATACCGAGGTGTGTTTGCTGTTGGCCTGCAATAACATCATATAAGATATCATTTGCTGCATCAAGTTCTTCATCTGTTACATTATCTACATCTTCAGTTTCTAATGCAAGTTGAATTCGTTCCAAGTCTTTTTTAGTGAGTGTATCACGCAAAGGATGACGTATTAGATGCTTTTTCATGTTGTTCCTTGTGTTGCTTACTGTGCTAATATAACACATTATAAAACTATGTCAAGAAAAAACGCCCCGTAGGGCGTTTTTATAAAAGACAGATCGAAGGAAGCGAGTAGCAAGCAAAGCAAAGTGCAAGAGCGTGGTATACAGTCCTCTGTGCAAAGCGCAATGTACAAAGTGCATCAAGCTGCATATTTCCAGTTAGCAAAGTGCAAGAGCTAATGCTCGATATGTTAAACTGGATCACACAAGCTGGAGGCTATCAAAAAGCCGTTTGAATCGTAAGATCCGCTTACTCGGTGCTTGTTCTCTTTTCTTCCTTCTCTCTGGGTGATTTACGCTTCCAACGCATAACCACCAAAACTTTAAATTCAAATGCCGCCTGTATGTTCCCTAGCTAGGGATCAAGGTGCTACCTAATCTACGTCCGGCGGCCCGACTCTGATCTCTTAAAGGATGTCTGCCTTAGCCAAGAAGCGAGCAGTTTCCTCATCCAACTCAATAGTTGTCTGTACATTAAGCTCTAGCAGCTGATCCTGCAGACGTTGCTTGTCACGCTTGCTCATGCTAGCATTGCGTTTAAAGTCTTCTACTTCTACATCAGTAAAGATTGAAGTAGATACTTCAGTATCGCGGTAGAAGTGATCCTCTTTGGCTGTTGCGTTCTTCTGAACTTTGCCGGTGAGCACTCGCAGTGCAGTTTGTGCGCCTTTGCCAGCCAACATGTTGTTAAAACTGATCTGCTTTTCCAGCATAGCTACGTCGGCCAGCATGTCGTTGATGCCTGCGTCAGCGTTTGCGTGTGCAACCTTACGACGAATTTCGTACAGTGCGCCAATCAGCTTGCTGCGAGTAGCGTTGTGAGTAAAGAATTGAGTACGAACAGCATCAATCTGTTCTTGCACATCTTCAAACTCGTTGAGTGTGACTTTTGTGTTGAGTTCTAATCCTTTCAACATTTCGTTGATGTTGTTTTGGATTACGTTTGCCTTGCGTAGTGTTAGTTCCATTGCCTTTTCCTTATTTTGCCAGTGTACCTAGTAGTTCTAGACGTTTGAAAGTTTTTATTTCTGCTGCTGCTTCTGTGTGTATTTGTTCAGCACGACGAAGCAGGCTGTGTTTTTTAGTTTTTCTGTATTCTGCTAATAGTTTATAATAGTCAAACTCGTACTTTTCAAAACGTTGTTTCAAGCGGCTAGTAGTGCCGGGGCTAGTATCTTTATGATACTTGTGCCACGCTGCTATCATTTCACGCCATTCTTTGAATTGTGTGCTTTGATGTTCCATACACACAATATAACATTTAGATCTAGAATTGTCAACAATATATTTAGAGTGGCATCAGCAAGTTTCTAGTAAAACATTTAACGGGCCCAGCTGCCTTCAAACAACTATGTGTTTCTTTTTACACCTATGTGGGGAACTAGAATATTTTTATTCCCACTCTCTAAATATGTTATGGCGGAATGGACGGGGTTCGAACCCGCTATCTCCGACGTGACAGGCCGGCGTATCTACCACTTCTACTTCCACTCCAAAACTTAACAAGTAAAACACCCATTACAGGTGCTTTAGTTTTTAAGTCTTTTGCCTAGGCTGAGATTATACCGTAGGACGGAAGCCTTTGTGCCGTACCCAATCCCTTGCGAGGACAGTTAACACTTTATCCACTAGACGCCTTTCAGCTATTCTAGTATCTTCCAACGCTGCCTTTTTTAGAGAGTGGCGTTTCTCTCGTCGTATACTGCTACTCGTCCTTCTATCTTCCGCTTGCCTTGCGAGCAATTCACAGTCGCTAAACCGTTACGTCTTCTTTCCGAACAACTACATCCACCTTGCGAGTTTCCGTAGACCACATTCTGCGAACAGTGTGGCATTAAGCGCCTTTAACAGCATACCGGGACAGTCTTTCGCTTTTATATATCAAAGAAGGATTTGAACCTTCGCCGATTCCTCTGAAATGGAATTGCTCTACCATTGAGCTATTTGCGAACCCACCTAGAAGTGCTGTCCCAGTTGCTTCACACCTTGTTAGATGCAAAATACAACACTCCTAATGTCTTTTGCCTTGCGAGCTACTCAACGACTCTTCAAGTCTCCCCTTATCGGTTCAACTCTTGCGCTGCTACATTGCCTTTGCTTGCACACTCAGACTCTGTAACTACTGGTTGGTCTTCGGTATTCAACAGTTTGGTATGTTGCAGTTCAGCCACCACAGCCTCTTGACTCTCACCGAACGGCTCTGAGTCTATCCTTTCGGACTACAACACTGTCTTACTACCTACCGCCTTTCTACGGACGGGGCTTGCTTTCGGATTTCTCCGAGTCAAACCTAACCCCAGCTTGTTTAGATGGACTCTTGCGAGCGGCAGTTTATGGGAAACCTGCCTTTGGAGTAGTTGCCTACTTTACCCTTAATGGACGCTAAACCGCCCATCTATTCCTTTTGTTATTTCTAACTATGTAACTACTATAACATCGTTTAAAACAATGTCAACATCTTTTTTTAAAGTTTCTTACAGTTTCAGAGTGGTGCGTTTTGTATCCCACTATTCAAACCCTGCCGGTACTAAAACGATTATATTAGTACAAGACTACGTTCTCAGCCGCTCAAACTATGTTTGCGCTTTTTTCCGTCTGTAAAAGTTAAACAAGTCCCACCGCTCAAAAGCATCTATAATACTCGTCGGCGCCTCACGACAGTCTCGACCACCGCTTGTTCATCCCCACTCCACAACTGTACCGCACACAGCGTTACAGTATAACTGGTGCTGCTAGCAAGATTTGAACTCGCGACCTGATGATTACTAATCAACTGCTCTACCAACTGAGCTATAGCAGCATGAAGCAAGATCTTAAACAGTCTATAACTGTTCGGCTTGCCCGCCTTGCGACTTGCACACAGATTGCTCTGTTTCATGTTTTACAACCCTAGTGCTAAATGGTAGGGTTGGGCGACAGCTAGAAACTACTTGATAGATTGTTATACATTCTAATATATAGTAGGTCACTGCCTGTGCTGTATTATATACACTTTGATCGTGTTTAGTTATAATACAGTCACAATAGTTTGGTGCAGGATGACGGGCTCGAACCGCCGACATCAGCCGTGTAAAGACCGCGCTCTACCAACTGAGCTAATCCTGCGTTATATGGCGGAAGCGGTGGGATTTGAACCCACGGTACCTTGCGGTACTCTAGTTTTCAAGACTAGCGCCTTAAACCTGACTCGGCCACACTTCCATTAAATCGCAAGCGACTGGCAGTCCAACATGCCTTCTTTTAACCTATCAGCCCGTTATTAACTACAATAGGTACCAGTCTTAGAAGACCCAGGTGTATACAGGTGACGTGACCAGTACAGTGACGTTGGGTCATAAAATTGGCAGACCGTTAGCCTACACATGTTTGGAATATGTGTGTACGACCTCTACGCTTATAACAAGCATAGAATTTGTGTTTCACTGCAAAAGACCGTCACGGGCTAACAACGGCACCCTTCTGCTGTTTTTTGGTTGCGCAGGGTGGATTCGAACCACCGTTCTCCTGGGTATGAACCAGGTGAGTTAACCGCTTCTCTACCGCGCGACAACTGTTTTTATTTGGCACCGGAGGAAGGAGTCGAACCCTCTCAGACGCGGTTTTGGAGACCACCGCTCTACCATTGAGCTACACCGGCATAGTGTTTGGAGCGGATGCCGAGAATCGAACTCGGATCTAAGCGTTGGCAACGCCTTGCAATAACCATTATACTACACCCGCAATTGGCTTTCCGTGCTACCCAGTTTTACAACAGGACAGGTTTAAAGTTACCACACACAACCTTCTGCTGGTTAAGCGTCCACCTGCGTGGCATCCGCCGACCGTCGATACGCCGAGTAGCCCCTGACGTATGCAGTATTCTCTCTATACAGAATGTCGACCTTCTGCATA
>P_2C_Liq_3_UnCtyDRAFT_100128_pt1 | contig 22092 bp, 15 predicted proteins | sample Pon2CUnioCityCA_3_FD_9720 | JGI IMG/M metagenome (IMG submission 9720)
CCAAATGCAGTCCATCTGGCAAGTGCAAAAACACGAGCGACATCCATGGCACCGCGACAATTGGAAATGATGTATCGATGGGCCCCTTTCGGTCCATTTTTCGCTTGGATTTCGCGAATGACACGGAAACTTTGTAAGGTATCATCAACTCGATCATCTCCTGTAAGTGTACCGTCCCAATGTGCGTCTAATGCAAAAAGTTCTTCCGGGGTTGACGGGACTTCTAATCCTAATTGGTCCGCGACAGCATCGAATGCACGTTTGATCTCACGACTGTCCTGGCGAAGATCTATACTCGCAAAGTGAGATCCGAATAAAGCAACACGGTCTAAAAGCTCCTCCACTAATTCTACAAAGATACTGTCGTGGTGCTCATGCAAATCATTCAAGACCTTGTGCAATGACGAACGGAACATTTTAAAATCCCATTCATCCTGGTGACGAATGCAGCGCAATACCATCTTTTCGATGGCCATTAGATCCTCATAGACACCGGAAAAAGAAATACGTCTTCTCAAGTTTCGTAAATCTTGGTAGTAGCATTGCAACAGAACATCTCGTAATCTATTTGCTACCTGTAATGTGGTATCCACGGAAACATAAGGATTCCCGTCACGATCACCACCTGGCCAAAAGCCTAGATTAATGAGATTGAGCGTACCGTCCCAGTTTGGCAATGAACGGCGCATTGCGGCCGTGATGTCCCCTGCACTTTGGTAAAAAACATTTTGCAGGTACCAGATCAAATTGATGGCTTCATCGTAGGGAGTAGGCTTCGCTTTTTGAAAAAAGGGCGTTTTGCCCAATTGTTTCAAATACATACGAATGGCTCCAAGGTCGTTCTCTTGAATGGCTGCAGTCAAATCTGTAATGATGGCCAGTACTCGACCCGGGTAAAACTGTGTAGGGTGTGCAGTAAGCACTGGACGAATAGAGAAATCTTGAAGTCTATTCATCAAATCTTCTAAGTTTCCCGCACGCTCCATACGCATCATGAATTCACTGAGTGAACCTTTACCAGAGAGGTTATTCAGTTTACCGTATGCAGCATCCTCAAGAGCATCTACCAAGACTACTTGTCGCTCGATGTATTGAATTACTTTGAATAGGAAGTTGATTTGCTCCGCTCTATTTTCACCGTCCTTGTATTCCTCAAAAAACTGGGCTATTATTTGAACGGGGCTGTGTCCTTCAGCCAATTTTGCCAAACAGAATTCGTTCAACACTGGAATGAAGATTCCCGTGTTTTTGATTCCGTCAAGCGGTAGGGTTAAAAAGAGACTGTTATAGAGCTGAAATTTCAGTCCTACGTGATTTTCATAATTCGCTGCACTAAGCGCGAGATTTTCATTTACCTCCATATTAGGGTAGTGTAGTTCCTGTTGCTGCCTGGTAAATAGTATACCATTGTTGACGGTCCAATTTTATATTAAGCGCTGCTTGCGCCGCTTCTAAATTTTCCGCTTTTGTCGTTCCTACTACAGGCAATATACCTGAGGGATGCTGTAATAACCAGGCCAGCGCCATGGCCTGTGGCGTCACTTCAAATTCTACGGCCAATGCACTGAGCGCTGAAACAACCGCTTCCGGTAACTTTCCTCCGCCCAATGGGGACCAAGCCATGGGTACGATCCCATCCAATGTGCATTGGTCTAAACGACCATCATCGAAAGCACTAACGTCTTTTACAGAAACCTCCAGCTGATGTACCCCAACAGGCACTGTACTTTGAAGTAATTTCACTTGTGACGGCGTAAAGTTACTGACGCCGAAACTGCGTACTTTTCCGCTGGTGTAAAGCATCTCAAAGGCCTCCGCTACTTCATCCGGATCCATCAAAAGGTCTGGACGGTGCAAGAGCATCACGTCGAGATAATCGGTTTGTAGGTTTCGAAGACTGTCCTCTGCGCTTTGTAAAATGTGCGACTTCGTAAAGTCATAAGCCTTAATGTAGTGCCCCGGCTTCTGATCGCAAACGCGAATGATACCGCATTTAGTGACCAATTCCATTTGTGAACGCCACTCTGGATGCAACTTTAAGGCAGCTCCAAATTCAGCCTCCGTAGTGTGATCTCCATAAATATCTGCATGATCAAAAGTGCTCATTCCTAGGCTCATCGCCTTTTCAATCATGGCCTCATATTGCGCAGTAGTAAATTTGGCATCCCAGATTCCCCAGCGCATGGTTCCTACCACAATATCACTCATCCAAGGTGTACTATACATAGCTTCTAATTGAGCATGCAACATAAGGAATTCTTTACACTACTGCAGCCTAATTCGACGTTGCCATTTACCTGAAACAAACCGAACTGTTCCGTCCTCTACTATGCGTTCTTCTGTTTCCGGAACGACTAAAGAAGAACCATCAGGGTGATCCTCACCGAGCCAATACACTTTGTGCGGGCCCGGTCCCTTTAATGGTAACGGCTGATTTCCTGAATAGAGATTGGGCGGAAGGAAAAAGTAACCGCTACTGCCTGTTGCATAGAGTGTCCCATCACCAAAGGCCACGATGGGATAATAAGAACTCAAGGGATAATGGGCGAGACTCAGGTTTGCGCCGCCTTTTCGAATAGCTACGTGAGGCGCTAGGATCGTCGAGGGGGTAATGACATCGCAACAAGTCATTATTTGCGTCTGAAAAGTAGAATCAATGACCAATTCACAGGTGTAAGCAGCCGCATTCTTTCCAGTGGTTAGAAAATCAAAAACCACCTTTTGCTGCTGACCTGGAGGACGTTGAAAACGCAATTGTTCACCGTTTTGATCGGTTTCATCTAAAAAACGGGGGGTGTAAACGGCAGAATTTCCATCTTCATCGTTAAAATCGAATCGGTCGAAAGTTGGATCTTTCGAGATTGTTAAAGGAACCGATTTATCCACAAAAACGGCTGTATCACGCTCATTTTGAGCGAATAAACATTGGTTTGCGCCTATGAAAATAAGGCAAGAAAAAGCGAGGCAGCGCCCTACAGGCACCGATTGAGGTAAGCATTCCATAATTAAGGGGTTTAGGTTAGTAAAAACTGCTCCTTAATAAGTTAGTCTACGACCCTAAAAGAGTCTACTTTTGCGCCTTAATAATTTTCGGCACATGAACTTGCGCAACATTGCTATTATAGCCCACGTCGATCACGGTAAAACCACCTTGGTAGACAACATGCTTCACACTGCGAAGCTTTTCCGTGACAACCAACAGGTTGACGATCTATTACTGGACAACAACGACCTGGAGCGTGAGCGCGGGATTACCATTTTGTCTAAAAACGTGAGTATCCGTTGGAAGGATACTAAGATTAACATTATCGACACACCGGGTCACAGTGACTTCGGTGGTGAGGTTGAGCGTGTATTGAACATGGCCGATGGGGTAATTCTCTTAGTAGATGCCTTTGAAGGACCTATGCCACAAACGCGATTTGTACTTCAAAAAGCGTTGGCATTAGGTAAAACGCCTATTGTGGTGATCAATAAGGTGGATAAACCCAACTGTACTCCAGATTTGGTACACGACCAAGTGTTCGAATTGTTCTTTAACCTAGATGCAACAGAAGAGCAACTCGACTTTGTGACGGTTTACGGCTCAGGAAAAGAGAAGTGGATGGGACCGGATTGGCAAACGAAGACGGATGACATTACTTATCTTCTAGATACTATTGTAGAGACCATTCCTGCACCAGCAGTTTCAGAAGGTCCTTTGCAAATGCAAATTACGTCGTTNGACTTTAGTTCATTTACCGGTCGTATAGCCATTGGCCGCGTTACCCGTGGTAAGATCACGGAGAACATGCCCATTGCACTATGCCATAGAGATGGAACAATAAAAAAAGCACGCATCAAAGAATTGATGACGTTTGAAGGCTTAGGNAAATCTAAAACGAATGAAGCCATTGCAGGTGAGATTGTCGCTGTAAATGGTATTGATGGATTCGAGATTGGCGATACCATTGCTGACCCTGAAACCCCAGAGGCGTTACCTACAATGGAAATCGACAAGCCGACNATGAGCATGTTGTTTTCCATCAACAACTCTCCGTTCTTCGGNAAAGAGGGTAAGCACGTGACTTCGCAGAAGATTCGCGAACGCTTGCAGTTGGAAACAGAGAAAAATTTGGCNCTTAAAGTTGAAGATACNGGNGCTGCTGACCAATTCATTGTGCACGGTCGCGGTATCCTCCATTTAGGGATNTTGATTGAAACCATGCGCCGTGAGGGGTACGAATTGCAATTNGGGATGCCTCAGGTAATCTTCAAGGAAGTAGACGGTAAGAAGCACGAACCCATCGAAGAATTGACCGTTGATGTACCGGAAGAAAGTGCCGGTAAAGTCATCGAATTGGTCACCAAACGCAAGGGTGAATTACTCGTTATGGAAGCGAAGAATGACCTTACTCGTTTNGAGTTNGANATTCCTTCACGCGGTATCATGGGTCTTCGTAACAACGTACTNACAGCGACAGCCGGTGAAGCTATTATGGCNCACCGNTTAAAGGAATACCAGCCNTATAAAGGAGATATGGACCGTCGTATTTCGGGGGTTCTTATCGCTAAAGAAGCGGGNAAAGCCAGCACGTACTCNATGGACAAACTCCANGATCGTGGTAAATTCTTTATCGAACCAGGNGAACAGCTCTATGGCGGTCAGATTGTTGGTGAAGCGAATCGTCCAGGTGACCTCGTTGTTAACCCTTGTATCGCAAAACAATTGAACAACATGCGCGCCGCAGGTAAGGATGATAACTCTGCCTTATTTACACCGATCAAATTCAGCTTGGAAGAAGCAATGGAATACATTGGTGCGGATGAATATGTAGAGGTGACACCGGAAAGTATTCGTTTGAGAAAAATCTTATTGAACGAGAGTGACCGCAAGCGTCAAGCTAAATAGGCGGTCCCTATACTATTGCATAAAAAAGCCCCGCGTTGCGGGGCTTTTTTTATGCTTCCATCTCAATGAGAATATCCAATATGGCGGTTGCCGCTTGGGCTATTTTTGTACCCGGACCAAAAATCCCGGCTACTCCCTGATCGTACAGGAACTCATAATCTTGAGCCGGTATCACACCACCCACGATCACTAAAATATCCTCTCGACCAAGCGCCTTCAATTCTGCCAACACAGCAGGAACTAAACTCTTATGTCCGGCTGCTAAGGAGCTCACCCCTAAGATATGAACGTCGTTTTCTACCGCCTGCTTTGCGGCTTCTTTTGGGGTTTGAAAAAGCGGTCCCATATCCACATCAAAGCCTAAATCTGCAAAAGAGGTTGCCACCACTTTGGCACCACGGTCGTGACCGTCCTGTCCCATTTTCGCAACCATTATGCGCGGCCTGCGCCCAGCCTTTTCAGCGAATCGGTCAGATACCAAGAGAGCCGCCTCAAAATCCTTATTCATTTTCATTTCATTAGAATAAACGCCACTGATCGTTTGAGTTTTCGCTACATAGCGGCCCCAATTTTCCTCTAAAGCAGTAGAAATCTCCCCGAGCGTTGCACGAACCTTCGCTGCTTCTACAGCCAAAGCTAGTAAGTTTCCTTTTCCGTCCTTCGCACATTTTGACAATGCCGTAAGTGCTTTATCGACTGCTTGCCTGTCGCGCGCCGCACGCAGGGCGGCTAAGCCAGCCACTTGGGCTTCACGCACTTCATCCCCGCGCACCTCTAAAATATCGAGTTCGGCGCGCGCACCATTTTCAAATGCATTTACACCCACGATAATATCCGATCCGCTATCGATACGTGCTTGTTTTTTTGCTGCAGCTTCTTCAATACGCAGCTTCGGTATACCCGCTTCAATGGCTTTCGTCATGCCCCCAAGTGCTTCCACTTCTTCCATCAGCGCCGTTGCGCGATCGATCAAATCCGCAGTGAGTTTCTCCACGTAATACGATCCGCCCCACGGATCGGCCGTAAAGGTAATATCGGTTTCTAATTGCAAGTGCAATTGTGTATTTCGGGCAATTCGCGCGGAAAAATCTGTTGGAAGTGCTATGGCTTCATCCAAAGAGTTGGTGTGCAAACTTTGCGTGCCGCCCATAGTTGCTGCCATGGCTTCAATAGCCGTACGCGTAACATTATTGTACGGATCTTGCTCGGTCAAGGACCATCCCGAAGTTTGACTATGGGTGCGCAACGCCATGGATTTGGGGTCTTTAGCACCCAATGCTTCTAAATGTTTCGACCAAAGGAATCGGGCCGCGCGCATCTTCGCAATCTCCATAAACGGATTCATTCCTATGCCCCAGAAGAAGCTCAAACGTGGTGCAAAGGCATCGATATCTAAACCGGCATCCATACCTGTTTTAATATATTCCAATCCGTCACACAAGGTATATGCCATCTCTATATCGGCCGTAGCTCCCGCTTCCTGCATGTGGTAGCCAGAAATAGAAATGCTATTAAACTTCGGCATGTTCTTGCTCGTATACGCAAAAATATCAGAGATGATGCGCATGCTTTCTTTCGGCGGATAGATGTAGGTATTGCGGACCATGAATTCCTTGAGAATGTCATTTTGAATGGTTCCGCTTAATTGGTCCAATTCAACCCCCTGCTCCATCGCCGCTGCGATATAAAACGCCATAATCGGCAAAACGGCGCCGTTCATCGTCATCGATACAGACATTTGGTCTAATGGAATGCCGTCAAACAGCACCTTCATATCCTCAACGGAATCAATCGCAACACCTGCTTTACCTACATCGCCAAAAACCCGTTCGTGATCACTATCGTAGCCCCGGTGAGTGGCCAAATCAAAGGCTACAGACAATCCTTTTTGCCCTGCCGCCAAATTTCGACGGTAAAAGGCATTAGACTCCGTCGCAGTGGAAAACCCTGCGTATTGGCGTATGGTCCACGGTCGACCCACATACATGGATGCATAGGGTCCACGAACGTATGGCGGCGTACCCGGCAATGTCCCCAAATGAGTTACCCCTTCAAGGTCTTGGCGCTGGTAGTTCTTTTTTACCACGATTTGTTCAGGCGTAGTCCACTTCGAATTTGTACTCATACCTACGCTTTTTTACCGTGTTCTTCTTCCAATGCAGCAGCCCAACGAACCGGGCGTAATGGTTCTATTTCACATTCCGCAAACTGCTTTTGATGTACTGCGCGACTTACTGATGCTGCAGGCTTGAAACCTTCAGGGAATCCAGCTACAGCAGGAAACTTATTCACTCCTAAGTAGTCACTTGGGGCAGCTTCGCTCGCCTCCGTCCAAATTTTATCTTGAATCCAATTCGACTTGAGCGCCGTCAAGATCCCGCCCATTTCGCGTACCTCTTGCGCAATTTCCCAAGCCGATTCACACAACTCTTGCGTCAACGTCTCGATAAAATAAGACCCTGCCGCAGGATCTTCAACCCTGTCCAGGAAACTCTCGTAGGCAAAAAGATAATGCTGGTTCAAAGCCAATCGCTCAGCTTCCGCATCATTTGCACCCAGCACCGCTGTATAAGGGCGAATCTGTAGGGCATCCGCACCACCTGTAATGGCGCCAAACGCGGCAGAGGCCGCACGTAAAAGATTTGTTTCTACATCCAATGCACTTTGCTGTTGAATGCCGGTTTCTGCGTAGATCTCTAAGTGCACTTGTGGCAGGCCGTACGTCTCAAGCAGTCTGCCCCAAAGCAAACGCATGGCGCGAATCTTCGCCATCTCCTCAAAGAGGTGCGTGCCCGCACTTAGTGCCAACCAATACTGTTCTAACCCAACCTCACCAAAGGCATCGAGGTAAAAATCTAGATGAGCTAGTGCTAAGCCTAGTTGCGTAGAAGCTGAAGCTCCACATGCACCATAGAAATTCGCATTGACGCACATGTATTTAAACTGTGGCGGGGTCAACCTACTTAGTTCGCCGAGGTCGTACATTTTCGCTTCATCCCAATGTCCTGTTCTTGCTGCAATTTCAACCGGATCAATATTCACGAACCCACTCATTTTATCTAGCGGTAAAATCTCGTTGTGCGCATGATGCAGTAAGGCCTCCATAACTTCCGGTCCGCTCCCTTCCACCACGAGCCCTAAGTAGATGTAGCGTAAATCAATATCGCGAAGAATGCGTGGCAAATACTGGTGATCGTACAGGTAAAAAAGCAGACCGCTGGCACCGTGCTTCAATCGCTCTAATGCCCAATCGTTCGCCGCAAATTCTTTCTCAACGGCATGCTCTTGCACCATTACCCACCACGGGTTGGAGCGAAAACCGGGCTGCTGGTCAGGCGCCTCGGTATAAAGTGGTGCCACACGTTTTCCATGCGGATAGGCGCGGTAGGTTGTTTCAGTCATCCTTTGAGGATTCAAATTCTATGATGGTTATATCTTCACCTTCGCGGTGCATGCCAAAGTTTTCACGAGCATATCGTTCAAAAGCCTCAGGGTCGGTTACCAATTGCTCTAAAAGCGTTTTATCCCGCTCGAGCGCCTCTTCGTAAAACTCTATATCGTTCTCGAGATCGTTAATCTGCGCAGTTAATTCAGCGTGAATAAAGTAATTATTCGTGTCCAGAAAAATCATCCAAATCACAAAACTGATTCCCGTCAAAAAGTATTTATTCAGGAGGATTTTTGCCGCTGGATGTTTGAGGATTTGTTTCATCATTCCTAAGATACTACATGAATTTAGGTTAGCCTACAATTGGTCCGATTTCTCTTCGTCACGAACATCTCTACCCATTACATCCTGCAGCTTGATCAGCTCAGCATAGGTGCCTGCTTCCTTCATCAACGCCTCGTGTGTACCGCGTTCGATGATTGCGCCATCCTCCAAAACGATGATTTGATGCGCCTTACGGATGGTGCTGAGTCGGTGCGCAATCACCACTGAGGTGCGCCCTTTCATTAATCGGTCCAGCGCCTCTTGAACTAAATGTTCACTTTCGCTATCTAAAGCACTTGTAGCTTCGTCAAGAATCAACAACTGTGGATCCTTTAAAAGCGCTCGAGCAATAGCGATGCGCTGACGTTGACCACCACTAAGTTGAACCCCTCGATCTCCGACAGTCGTTTCGAGACCCTCTGGAAAGCCTTCGATAAATTCCCATGCGTTGGCCTCCTTCGCTGCCTCGATAATCATTGCATCAGTGGCCGCTGTATTTCCGTAGGTAATGTTTTCGCGAATGGTACCTCCAAATAGCAAAACATCCTGAGGCACCAGTGCCAGTGCACTGCGCCAAGACTGTAAATCAAGCGCAGTAACCTGCTTACCATTTGCCGTGAACTCCCCTTCGAATGCGGTATAAAAGCGCATTAATAGTGCGGCTATAGTCGACTTTCCTGAGCCACTTTTACCGACCAATGCCAGCGTTTGACCTTGCGGTAAATCGAAACTCAAAGACTTTAAAACGGGAACATCGGCACGAGTAGGATAGCTAAACTTCACCTCTTTCATTGCAATAGACCCTACTTCGATCGGTGGTGCAGGTGCTTGTGCCGGCTCCATTTCTACCGTTTCATCGAGCAGTCCGAAGATGGTTTCCGTTGCACCGATGGCCTTTTGTAATTGGGCATATACGTTGGCCAATCCACCGATAGAACCACCGATGAACAGGGCATACAAAATAAATTCGTTGAGTTTTTCTGCGGCCAATTCTCCTTCATGCACCATGCCTGCCCCGAACCAGATGACCAATGCGATTGCTCCAAATAACCCAAAAGTGATGAAACTAGAAAAAGCACCGCGGTAGTAGCCACCTTTTACGGCAAGACCTACAACATTTTGAATGCGTTTGGCATAACGACTTCTTTCCCAAGCTTCGTTAGCAAAGGCCTTCACCGTTTGAATCCCTGCAAAAGTTTCTTCAACAATGGTATTCGATGCCGCAACTTCGTCTTGCACGCGTTTCGCGTATTTGCGAATAAAGCGACCAAAAAACAAGGTGACAATCATGAACGGCGGAATGACCGCTACAATGAATAAGGTGAGTTTAATGGAGGTAAACGCCAGAATAGCTATCCCGCCAATGACCATGGATAGCCCGCGCAAAAATTCTGCTAATGTGGTCGTCAGCGTTTCCCCAATCTGTGCCGTATCCGAAGCAACGCGAGAGTTCAACTCGCCTACTCTCCTGCTCGAGAAAAACGCCATGGGCAAGTGCACCAAATGGCCGTACAAATCTTCCCTAAGGGCAGCCAGTGCGCGCTCTGTAACGATGACAAAAATCACCACTCTGAAAAAACCCGCCACACTTTGCAGCGCCAACAGCCCCATCATTTGAACCATATTGCCACGCAAATTCTCCGCAGAGGAAGACATAAGCCCTCCTAACAATTTCGGGAACAATAGCGAGGTCCCCATGGTTATGAGGAGGAAGAAGAAGCCGACGATCCACAAAACACGGTGTGGACGTAGGTACGAAAAGATTTTACGAAGCTGACTTAAGTCCTTTAGCGATAGCGGCTTCCGTTTTTTATCGGCGCCGTCTTGACTGGTATTTCTTCTTCTACTCATAACTGCGAAGTTAAGCCGTATAGCCTACCTTTGCGCATCAAATTACAAACAATGGCGGGAGCAGAAAACATTAAACCGTACGACAGCGAAGCAGCAAAAAAAGAGCAGGTAGCTGAAATGTTCAACAACATTTCGAAGCGTTACGATTTGCTCAACCACCTATTGTCGCTCAACATTGATAAAGGATGGAGACGCAAGGTGGTCCGTATGGTTAAAGCGGATGCTCCCACTTTAGTGCTTGACGTAGCTACTGGAACGGCAGATCTAGCCATTGCTCTAGCAAAAGGAACCGGTGCGGATATAACCGGCGCTGATATCAGCGAAGGAATGCTCGAGGTGGGTCGCGGAAAAGTCGCTAAAAAAGGGTTGAGCAAGAAAATTGTCTTAGAGCTCGGCGATAGTGAGAACTTGCCTTACGCAGATGCGACATTTGATGCCATTACCGTTGCCTTCGGAGTGCGTAATTTCCAAAATTTACACAACGGCTTGAAGGATATGATGCGCGTATTGAAGCCCGGTGGCCAATTGGTGGTGCTGGAATTCAGTCAACCGCGCTATTTCCCATTCAAACAGCTCTATTGGTTCTATTTCAAAGCTATTCTGCCTACGGTTGGCAAACTGGTTTCAAAAGATCCGCGTGCTTACACGTACCTTCCTGAGAGTGTTGAAGCCTTCCCTTATGGCGCTGCATTTGAAAAAGAACTCGTTCGTGCGGCTTAACACCGAAGCGCACGCGACCTGTTACTTTTGGCATTGCCACCATCTACCAGGCACGAAAAGAGGCCTAAGAACGTTCTAGTAAGAATGAATAAAAAAGTACTCATTTGGGTTGTTTTGTGCGCACCGGTACTCGCCTCTGCACAATTCTCGAGATTGCGGAATCAACCGTTGTTCGATAAAACACCCTTGCATTTTGGCTTTCACATTGGCCTGAATTGGTACGATTTTAACATGGATCTTGTGGACCTCAGCAAACAACCGGACCTGTTTGGAGTAACGAGCGAGGCGCTGCCAGGCTATAACATCAACATTGTATCCAATCTGCGGTTAACGGAACATTTAGATTTGCGTTTTACTCCAGGGTTCGCCGCCACCGTGCGCAACTTGCACTTTGATATGGTCAATCCGTTTACGAATGAACGAGAGATTATTACCCGTCAAATCGAAAGTTCCTATGTTCAATTCCCATTTCATTTGAAATTTAAAAGCGTCCGAATAGACAACTACAGACTCTACCTTATGGGCGGACTTCGGTACACTAATGATCTTGCTTCAAAAGCAAAAGTCGTTGACGATGGTTTGTTCAAATTGCAGCGCCATGTTGCAGATTATGAAGTGGGTTTCGGTGCCGATTTTTATTTCGAATACTTCAAATTTTCCCCGCAAATAAGGGCTGCGTGGGGATTAACTGACCTCTTAGTGCAAGACGGCACACCACAAGTCGAAGCTTTTGATGCCCTGCGTAATCAAGCCGTTTTGATCAATTTCACCTTCGAATAGTGGGTACCGGCATCCGCTACATGCTCATTTCAGTGGGCTGCTTCGCTGCCGTCAACCTGATGGTGAAGTACCTGCCGCATTTACCTGCGACAGAATTGGTCCTCTTTCGTTCACTGATCACCTTTGCAATCAGTTATACCTTGCTCAAACGCAAAGGCATCTCTCCTTGGGGCGTAAACAGAAAGTGGTTAGTTGTTCGGGGAGTAGCAGGAACGACCGCACTTACGGTATTCTTTTACACCATTCAGAAAATGCCGCTAAGCGCGGCCGTAACCGTACAATACCTCAGCCCGTTCTTCACAGCCTTCATTGCCGGGTTCCTTCTCGGTGAGCGTACACGATGGGCGCAATGGTTCTTCTTCTTAGTTTCCTTTATCGGCATCGTGGTTGTTAAAGGCTCAAGCGCTCAGATACCGCCTGCGCTCCTTGCCTTGGGTGTTGGCTCCAGTATTTTTTCAGGACTCGCCTACAATGCCATTCGAAAACTGAAAGACGAACACCCGCTGGTAGTGGTGATGTATTTCCCACTCGTCGCCACACCTGTCATGATTGTCTTTAGCCTATTCAATTGGGTCACTCCTTCCCTTCCAGATCTCGCGCTACTTTTCGCCATTGGTATAATGACACAATTTGCCCAATTGTATATGACTAAAAGCTACCAACTGTCCGAAGTGAATACTGTCGCTCCACTCAAATACATTGGCGTCATCTTCGCTTTAACTTGGGATATTGTACTCTTTGATTTTGTTCCGAACGGCCAGATGTTCCTCGGAATCGCATTGGTTATAGGAGGAGTGTTATTGAACCTACGCTTTAAAGCGCGTTTGAAGAGCTCGCATAGGCGTACAGCAGCGTAGCTCCACTGATGGCTACGTTTAAACTTTCCATCTTAGCAGCATTTCCCGGGAGCGTCACTTTATCTCCCACGGCTTTAAATGCATCGTCACAGCCCTGACCTTCGTTTCCTAAGACCAAAATATCTTTTGCTGTCCAATTCATTTCAGCAGCCGGCGTCCCATCCATATCCGCTACAAGCAATCTCCTGCCTTTCGATGCACTCCATTCCACCCATTCCTCTGCACTCTTCTCCACGCACTGCACATGTGCCAACGCNCCCATGCTTGCTTGAACCACTTTGGGATTAAACACATCTACACTGCCTTTCACTAAACCAATGTGCTCCACACCATACCAAAGCGCAGTACGCAGCAGCGTACCCATATTTCCGGGATCTTGAACACGATCGAGTAATAGAATAAATCCCGCGTCTAAATGGAAATCCCCTAAACGTTCGGGCTGTTTGAAAAGGGCCAGTACTGGACTGGGCGTTTCTAAAAAGCTTATTCCTTTCATTTCTTGCGAACTAATAGCACGCGTAGGCGCTACTCCTGCAAACGCCTCCAAACTGCCTTCAGTCTGGAAGATATTTTCCACCGATAACCCCGCACTCACTAAATCCGTGACTAACTTCAAACCTTCCGCTACAAATAGTCCCGACTTTTTTCGGTTCTTGCGTAAAGCAAGGCTGCGGATTAATTTTTCTTGATTTTTAGTGAGCACGTTGACCAATTTTACGGCTAAAATACACCGCTTTTTCTACCCCGTACTCTTCGGGGCAGCACTCTTGTTCACTACATCGAGTTGTACCGGCTTGCAACAGGCCTCGAAAGAAAAGCCGTTACTAGTAAAAAACGACATTCGCATCAACGGGCGTCCTACGCTCAGCGATGAGGATTACGACATCATGCGTCAACGCCCAAACAAGGGTTTAGGCAATATTCGAATGTTCGTGAGTTTGTACGGACTGGGAAGTAAACTGGGCGAGAACGCAACGGGGAATTGGCTCAAGAGAATTGGCGAACCTCCTGCGTATTTTGATGCTACAGCTTTTAATGCGACGGCATCCCAGCTCAAACAACACTACTTCAATTTAGGCTTTTACCAAGCCAGCGATACCGCATTTACCGAGCAAAAAGGAAAAAAGGTCATTGCGCACTACCACATCACCACTGGACCGCAATACAGCATATCGGAATACTCCCTTCGTTCTACCAGCCGTTTCATTGATTCTGCACTTGCGCATTACCCGAAGGGCTTAGAATCCACCGATGCATTGGACGCAGAGCGCATCGAAGAAGAGCAATTGGCCTTGACCAATTTCCTTAAAAACCACGGCTACTACACGGCCCAATTAGGCTGGGTCTATTTCGAGATCGATACCACAGCCGGACCTCATACTAGTGCCATTACAGGAGTCGTTGATCCGTTCATCTTCGGTGGACGGGACGAACGTCAACGGATTTCAAAAATCACAGTCCGTCCCACCTATTCTTTTCAGCTTTCAAATAACGTTAATGACAGTACCCGAACCGTTCACGGGATAGACGTTCTCCAAAACGATCGCCGATTCCGACCCGGATTTATCGACGAACAAATTTATCTCGAACGCGGCGCCTACTACGATCAAAACCTGCTCCGTTCAACCTATAGAAACCTCAATAGTCTCGGGGTTTTCCAAACTGTTGAATTCAATGTGCAACCGAAAGACAGTGCCTTGCACGCTACGCTCAATCTCGTGCCCCTGCCTAAACGTTCGGTCAGTGCAAATCTCGAAGGATTGGGAAACAGCGGAAGTTTAGGGGTCGGCGGCAGTTTCAATTGGGACAATAGAAACCTCTTTAAAGGCGGGGAAACCCTTAGACTCTCGCTCGGAGGTGCCCTCACAGAACAACGCAATTCGACCAATACCAGCTGGCTCATCGATGCGCGCGAACTGAATGCAGGAGTCGCTTTACAAATTCCTAAGTTGCTGTTGCCCCAATCGCTTACCCCTGGACAAGCAAAGTTCTGGCAACCCAAAACACAATTAGGCGCGCAGGTTGCCTACCAATACCGCGCCCAAGAATTCAACCGATTTAACTTTTCGACCAACCTTGAATACAGTTGGACAAAAGCAGGCGCTAAGCACGTCTTCAACCCTGCACAACTTTCCTTTGTCAGCATAAATTTCGCGAACGACACCGCCCTGGTTCCCTTTCTTTTCGTAGGTTTTCAAAACATCATTTTCGCCACGACTTCGTATCAATACCAGAAGACTTGGAAAAACGATCAATGGCGCTACTTTTTAAACGCATCGGCAAAAACAGGCGGGCATCTTACCCGCATTAGCGGCTTGAACGAATGGAACGGGAATCCCATCGCTCAGTTCGCTAAGACCAGTTTAGATTTCAGAGCTTACCGCAGTCTGGTTCGAAAAAGACAATTGGCCTCGCGCACCTTTTTAGGAGTAGCACAAAGCTGGAACAGTCCCTCTGGATTTGTCCCTTTTGAGCAATCCTTTTTCATGGGCGGCGCGAACGACATGCGCGGCTGGACCGCCTACCACTTTGGCCCTGGAGCGACGAGCGAAGATTTGCTTCAGAGCAGCGGCTTTTTCGCAGCGGCACCAATAAAATTGGTCCAAAGTTTGGAATACCGATTCACCATACAACGTGCCACGAAAGGTGCCGTTTTCCTTGACCTAGGAAACATGTGGCTCTACGATAAAACATACGCGGGTACGTTTACTAGCGAGCAGGAAGCTGCCATTGAAGCTGGGAAATTTGGCTGGAATAGTTTCTACAAGCAATTAGGAATCAATACAGGCTACGGCCTCCGATACGATCTTGAATTTTTCATTATTCGCGCAGATGTAGGTTTAAAGCTACATCACCCTGGCGCTGTAGACCGATCAAACTGGGTCATTACAGCACCACAATTGCGTGATTTTAATTTGGCTTTAGGTATAGGTTATCCTTTCTAAATTAGGGTGCACGCTTAAAACATTTCGTTTATTTTAGCGGCTCAATTAAACACCTAAGAATTATGATGTCCATTGACAAGATTAGAGAGTTGCTAGGCGATCAAGCTGATGCTTTGTTGAACCACACTTCTACGGCAATCACCAAAGACTCTTTGGCGATTTTACCTTCTGGCAACTTTGTCACGGAATCTTTCACAGAATCTAACCGCAGTATTCAAGTTATGAACTCACTTCAGCGCCTTTACGGAACTGGACGTTTGGCCAATACTGGATACTTAAGCATACTTCCCATTGACCAGGGAATCGAACACAGCGCGGGTGCTTCATTTGCACCGAATCCTATGTTCTTCGACCCTGAAAACATCGTTAAGATGGCGATTGACGCGGAATGTAATGCGGTAGCTTCTACCTACGGTGTATTGGCCACTGTGGCACGTAAGTACGCACACAAAATTCCATTTGTAGTGAAAATCAATCACAACGAATATCTTTCGTATCCAAACACGTTCCTTCAAAGCCCTTACGGTTCAGTAGATGAAGCTTGGAACATGGGTGCTTGTGCAGTGGGAGCGACCATTTACTTTGGTCACGAACAAAGCCGCGAAATGATTGAGCAAGTTGCAGCTGCATTCGAACGTGCACACGAATTAGGTATGGCAACCATCCTATGGTGTTACACGCGTAATGACGCATTTAANGTAGACGGTGTAGATTACCATACTTCTGCCGATTTATCTTCTCAGGCGATTCACTTGGGTGTAACCATCCAAGCCGATATCATCAAGCAAAAGCTTCCTACCAACAATGGTGGATACAACGCTACGGGTCATGGTAAAACGCATCCTAAAGTGTATTCTGAGTTGACTACAGATAACCCGATTGATTTAACGCGTTACCAAGTATTAAACAGCTACAATGGTCGCATTGGAGTGATCAACTCTGGTGGTGCTTCAACCGGTAATGATGCCAACGATTTGAGCGAAGCGGTATTGACTGCAGTAGTTAACAAACGTGCAGGTGGTCAAGGTCTTATTTTAGGTCGTAAAGCATTCCAAAAAGAATACAAAGACGGTATCGCTCTACTTCACGCTGTACAGGACGTTTACCTGAACGACGATATTACCATCGCATAAGGCGAGAATAGAATTTCAAAGCAAAAGGGCGCTCTTCTTACCGATGAGTGCCCTTTTTAGCTACTTTAGCACCCTACAAACTGCACAGAGGAACAAAAACTATGGGTTGGTTTAAAAGAACTGAGGTGGGTATTACCACCGAAACCAAAGACAAAAAGGAGACCCCTGACGGGCTTTGGCACAAATGTCCAAAATGTAAAGTAATCGTTAGCGTGGACGACCACGAAGCGGAACTTTGGACTTGCGGAAACTGTGGTCACCATGACCGCATTAATGCCAAAGAATATTTTAAAATACTCTTTGACAAAGGTCTCTTTACTGAGCTTGACGCAAAAATGGAAAGTAAAGATCCATTGAAGTTTGAGGATACTAAGCCCTATGTGGATCGCCTGAAAGCGGGTCAAAAGAAGTCAGGGCTAAAAGACGCCATTACTACAGGCTATGGTGAAATGAACGGTAGACCCATTGTAGTTGCGTGTATGAATTTCAATTTTATCGGCGGTTCCATGGGATCTGTTGTAGGAGAGAAAATCGCACGGGCCATGGACAAAAGTTTAGAAACCGGTGCCCCATTCATCATGATTTCAAAATCTGGCGGAGCACGTATGATGGAGGCTGCCTACTCCTTGATGCAGATGGCAAAAACATCAGCGAAGATTGCACTGCTTGACGACAAAAAGATCCCTTACATTTCCTTCTTAACGGATCCTACAACCGGAGGTGTTACTGCTTCCTATGCAATGCTTGGGGATATTAATATCGCTGAACCTAATGCACTTATTGGGTTTGCAGGTCCACGAGTGGTTAAGGAAACCATCGGTAAAGATCTTCCTGAAGGATTCCAGCGTTCTGAATTCCTTTTAGAGCATGGCTTCCTCGATTTTATCGTCGAGCGCAAGTCACTGAAAACAAAATTGACACAGTACCTAGATATGGTCATGGGATAACCAAATGCCCCGCAGGTAAAAGAAAAGCCCCGAGCAGTGCTCGGGGCTTTTTTCGTTATTCCTCTTCCCATTGTATCCGCCGGGAAATAAACATGATTCCGGCAAGTATCACAAACAATCCCAAGCTTCCTGCGAGCAAGGCAAAGTCTTTTAATTGGATAAGAATAAAGATAAAACTGTACAATAGGGTCAACGTGGCCGCGACATAAGCGGCAAGTTTTGTACTGCCTAAAACACTTCTAGCGTAGAAGAATTCCATGAGAACAGTCATAAGCGCTGCCACTAGGTAGGCGGCATTAAAACCGATGTGCTCTGAAAAAGACAAAAGCAACGTGTAGAATAATACCAAAGCCAGCCCCACGAGTACATATTGCAATGCATTCACTTTAGCTCCCTTGATGAGTTCAGAGAAATAGAACACCATAAAGGTGAGTGCTATGATTAAAATGGCATATTTCGCTACACGAGTGGATTTACTGTAATTGTCCACGGTCTTAATAAATTCCGTTCCGAAGAAATCATTTGCAGGCGTATATTTCTTACCCACCCAGGATTGCGGATAGTTTCTATTGAGGTGACTGACCTCCCAATGCGCGGAAAAACCCTCAGCGGTTGGTTCATATTTTGTAGTTGCAAAACTGCCTTCAAAGTTGGGTTCCGCCCATGGACTGACCATGCTAAAGGTTGTTTGTTTCCCCAAAGGCACCACCGAAAAGCGGCGACTGCCTCGTAAGGTGGTCGAAAATTTGAAGCGAAGTTCCTCCTGACTTTCAATAGCTACGGGGCTATGAACGCCGCTCCAATAAATATCATTGGTAACTAAGCCTGAACTTAATGGTAGAGCTGCCTCGTTCCACTCAAAATCAAAAGCGCCTTCTACACCTCTTAAGTCCGAAATCCCTACGTTGAGTGTCACCTTATCCCAATGAATATATTTCGGGTCTACTCCTGCTTTGGTCCAGTCGGGCAACTTAAATTCACCTTGCATATTCGCTTCACCGCGGTAAACCACGGCCTCATAGATACCTAATTTTCTGGTTTCCGGCTGAACATCTACCGCGCCATTCAAAAACTCAGGCAATACATATAAATAGTTTCGGGCATAGCTTATTTCTTCTGTTCCATCAGAATTCGTGACCGTATAGGGGGCATCAAAAGGCACCGTTAGATAGGGACCTACGAGCATCTGCTCCCCGCCCCAAACACTGGTCATTTCATTGATTGCATTTTCCTGAGTGTATTCACGTTCACGAATGAGGTTCTGGATTAGACCGGCAGGTATGAGCAACAGCAAAGCCAATACCGCTACCGATAACATTTTAAACATTGGTTTTTGAATGAGTTTCATAGGATTATTGATTAATTGAGTTTGAAACGTCCATAGCTATAAATTAAGTACGCAGGGAATAGCCAATAGTTTGTTAAAGAAAAAAGCCAGGAGCAATGCTCCTGGCTTTTCTATATATACTGTGATTAACGGAGACAACTATTCCCCTTGAACGCGGGCTTCACGCATTGGATTTGAGCGACCATTGCGTTCCCAACGACTGGTTGCTCCTCGGGAATACACATCGAACTTGTTTGGTTCTTGCATTGCAGGCCAGTAGTTATCGCTGCGGTCCGTATCTGCCATCTCCAAGAATGGATCTAGCGTAATTTGGACGACAGGCTGCGTAAAATTGAACCACTTCGTGAATTCATCTTCATTCTTAAGCCAAACCTCGGCAGGAATACGCTTGACTTCTTCCGTACCGTCTTCCAATGTGAAACGCAAAACTAAAGGCATGATGAGCCCACCTTGATTTTCAAAAGTCACTCCATAAAAATGATACCCTGCATCGAGTAAAGCGGCTTCCTGCTCGCTCAAGCCCGCACGGTAACGATCGTAAGCTTCTCTATCTGCAGCAGATACTTCAAACGGGTTATAGCTATTATAAAAATCGCGCGTTGCAGGTACTTCGTCAACCATCGTGCGAATGACTTCATTTCTAGCACGTCCAACGTGATCATTTGCTTTGCGGTCTTTTTCCGCTTCAAAGGGTTTCTCTACATCCGGATTTTGCGTAGACATCTGGTACCATTGGACATCCGTAATGGCAATATCTACATGATCTGTAGTATAGAACCAACCGCGCCAGAACCAATCTAAATCTACACCAGATGCATCTTCCATAGTACGGAAAAGATCAGCTGGAGTTGGATGTTTGAATGCCCATCTACGGCTGTACTCTTTAAATGCGTAATCGAACAATTCACGACCCATCACTGTCTCGCGCAAAATATTCAGCGCTGTAGCAGGTTTACCGTAGGCATTGTTGCCGAACTGAAGAATGGATTCAGAATTGGTCATAATGGGAACAATCTGCTCTTTAGGGCCACTCATATACGGAACAATTTTATCCGCAGGTCCACGACGCGAAGGATAATCATGATCCCACTCCTGCTCCGTAAGGTATTGAACGAAAGTATTTAAACCTTCATCCATCCAAGTCCACTGGCGCTCGTCCGAATTAATAATCATGGGAAAGAAATTATGACCTACTTCATGTATAATCACGCCAATCATTCCGTATTTCGTTCCCTCACTATACGTGCCGTCTGCCTCTGGGCGACCCCCATTGAAACAAATCATAGGGTACTCCATTCCAATCCATTTTGTATGCACAGATATGGCCTTGTGGTAAGGATAGTCGATGGTAAACTTTGAATATACCTTTAGCGTATGCGCCACAACGCGCGTGGAATATTGCTCCCACAAAGGATTCCCCTCTTTAGGATAGTAACTCATCGCCATAGTCGTTTTACCGCCTATATCTACTGCTTGGGCATCCCAAATAAATTTACGCGATGTTGCGAAGGCAAAATCGCGGACATTTTCAGCTTCGAAAGTCCATGTTTTGGTGCTGGTCGCTTTATTCTTTTCAGCAGCTTCAGCCTCCTCTTGTGTCACAATAATCACTGGATCATCGAAGCTTTTTTCTGCTTTTGCTAAACGCGCGCGTTGCTTAGAAGATAGTATTCGCGATGCATTCGTCAATTCACCCGTAGAAGCGACAATATGATCTGAAGGGACTGTAATGTTCACCTTGTAGTCGCCGAAGGGTAATGTGAATTCACCTTGACCTAAAAATTGTTTATTCTGCCAACCCTCAACATCGTTGTATACGGCCATGCGCGGGAAAAACTGGGCGATGGTGTAGAGGTAGTTATCTTCCCCTTCGAAATATTCATAGCCGGAACGACCTCCAATATCCATGCGGTCGTTAATGTTGAACCACCATTTGATTTTAAAACTGAATTTTTGCCCTTGACGTAATGGCGTCGGAAGATCCACACGCATCATCGTGTTGTTCACCGTGTAAGGCAAATTCGCACCCGAGACGGTTTGTACATAGGCCAATTTAAACCCACCATCAAAATCGTAAAACTGACTGTTCTTGAGTTGGTTGAACGCTGTTTGAGGAGTACCGCCGCGTTCGTTGAAGATGCCGCCGGTTTGAATTTGCTGGGTCATGCTGTTCTGTGCACGCATGTTTTGATCCAATTGGACCCACAAATAACGCAGCTCATCAGGACTATTGTTGGTATACGTTATCGTCTCTTCCCCATAAATACGTTGGGTTTCATCGTCCAAAGTAATGGACATATCATAATCCGCACGTTGCTGATAGTATTCGTGACCAGGAGCGCCAGAGGCCGTTCTGTACACGTTTGGGGTGGGAAGTTCCTGTCCCAATTGACGGAACTTTGAGGTGTTGACATTTTGCGCATTTAACGCAAACGCTGCAAGTGCCAAAAGGCTGAGGGCTAATTTTCTCATGTGTAGGGTATGTTAAGCGCCAAAAACTTCTGGCAGTCGATTCAAAATCATTTGAACACTAAGAGTTAAAACAACTCCAGAAAGCAGCCAACGATACACACCGCTACGGCCACCAAATTTTTGGAAAATCGAATATACAAAAAGCAAACAGAGTACAATGGCAATTTGCCCTGCCTCAATGCCTGAATTGAAAGGAAGCCATGCCCACCAAAAGGACTCGCTTTGTGCAATGAATGTATAATAGGAACCAAATCCAAAACCGTGAATTAAACCAAAAAATCCCGCCAGCCAGATTCCATGCGCCATGACTTTAAATCCGGTAAATAAGTGAACCAGCACTGTGAGCGCTATAGTCACTGCTATGGCCAACTCCACCCAAGCAGCCGGTAAAGTGATCCAGCCTAAGGCGGAAATAGCAAGGGAAATACTGTGCCCC